>Ga0209489_101774_pt1 | contig 44333 bp, 26 predicted proteins | sample SiratrowhiteBW_FD_187527 | JGI IMG/M metagenome (GOLD analysis project Ga0209489, IMG submission 187527) | Root nodule microbial communities of legume samples collected from California, USA - Siratro white BW (SPAdes) (version 2) | ecosystem: Host-associated > Plants > Roots > Nodule | place... | reverse complement strand
TTTTTTTTTTTTTTTGTTTTTTTTTTTTTTTAATTTTAATTTAATAAAAGTAGACCTTATGACTTAGTGACATAGATTCTTTATATTTTAATAATTTTTATAACTAATTGAATTATTGTTACTTGGTATTTTTAAATCCAATTTTATATTTTGGTAATTGCACAAAGATATAATAACACATAACTAATATAAAATAGTCATATCTTTCAACTCAAACTTTTAAGGTAATAAATTCAGAAGTAATACTTTTTATATATTATTTAATTTTTATATTTTTACTCAATATCAAACTTAATCTCTCAATATACTTAAAATTAAGATTTTAATAACAAAATAGTAGAATCGTATATATTATTTATAATTCAAATTTCATATACATCATCGTTGAATAAAATTTTAAAAAATGTGATTATAATTTTTTTTGGATTGTTTTCTATTCTAACTATTATTTTTATTTTTAGATTGTTAGTTGTAATATCATCAAATTAAAATTAATGTAATTAAAATTTAAAATAAATTTTAAACTCAATTGAAGATTGAGAATTTAAATTAAGGCATTTTCTTTTATTTCTTCAAATGTTTCTCAAATACTTTCTTTAATTATTTTATTTACTGATAAAATATTATATATATATATATATATATATATATATATATATATATATATATATATATATATATATATACAAAGTAAAATTTACCGTATATACAATTTTATAAACTCTTTAAAATTTTATATATAATTTCAATTTTAATTATCTTAATACTTTCGCACTTATAGGTTGGACATTATTAATGTTTGTTGGTATTTGAAATGGTTTCTTGCTTCATTCCATTTGTTACACCTATAAACATATCTTATTTGATGAAATTTTACAAATAATGTAAATACAATGTTACAAATAATATTGTGCGGTTGAATTAAGTTTAAAATAAATTTTTTAATCAAAGTCTATTTTTTTTTAAAAAAAATACTATCATATTATATGATATTGGATCGCTAATTATTTATATATTAATTATTATTTGCCAACGAAACCTAAAACTATTATAAGGAATGAAAGCATTATTCTTATTGAATCTAACAAACTCGTTATAATTGTACTTCCGAGCTCAGCCGTATAGAGTTGGATTTTGAGGAAGAAGTAAACTTCTATTGAAAAAGCTGCTTACAGTTACGGCCATGCACGTTGTCAAAGAGACTAGAAAATTTGACCTTCTCTACAATCTCAAATATGGAGCAAACGACGTAAAAGAACAGGGTAATTAAGAAGGGATAGTTCTTCTCTGATACGAAACTCATCATTCTAGAAAAAGTGTACTTTTTCCATATGTATGAAGTTGTGACTATATTTACATACTTTCTGTTAAAATATCCATTGACTAAAAGTTACATTTCTGAAATTTTAAATGCTTTTGCTTCGTCAGCCTGTTATTGTTTCCGATCCCAACTTTCTCTTTCAGGAAAAAAAAACACACCAAATATGTGCACATATAATTCTCCAAAATTAACAATAGATTCAGAATAGGTTACATGAGATGTTTATAGAATAAGGATTAATTATGCGTCTTTAATCAAAATTCTTACGACAAACATAAGTTGCGAGGCATGAGCTTGAATTCAAATTCTATATGTTGTTTCTATAATTATGTTTAAGGGAAAATTATGTTTACTGTTTTTGAAGTTACATGACATTCATATTTTCTTTAATTTAAAAATAAATATTTACCTATTTTATTTTTTCAATAAAATGATACTTACATTATATATATTATTTTATTTTCTTACTAAATGACACTCATCTTTTTTATATTTATCATAAAGTGGTAATTATTTCCCTTATTTAATTTAAAATATCATAATGGGTAAAATTTATATAAAAAATTATAAAAGGAAATTTTTAAAATAGATAAATTACAAAATTTTAATATGATAAGTTGTGTGAGAGAAATAATATGGATTTAATAGAGAATCTTATTGAGGAGGAGGTAGTTCCATAATTGGCACAGTGTGGTGTTGGATGATAAGTATTGGTTTTATTGTTAATTTTTTTTTTGGTGTTTGTTCAATAGTGGAAAAGCTGAACTTTGGGAAAATTTTCAAGAGTCGAGATTAGAGTGGAAAAGAGAATATACAAGAATTAGAGAGTATTTTGACTCAAAAACAGTATTGCCTCTTATTTCTAATTGTTCATCCTTAATAAAGTTGATAAATATTTACCCTAAACTTTAAATCACAGACACATGAAATCGATGAAGGTGATGATGATACAAATCATGCAGCATATTATTCTAGTAATAATCAAAGAGCATATATTATCATGCATTATATCTGACCTACTCCCAAAGTGTCTGCATTTGGGAAAACGACGTTAATACTAAATAATGAATTTTGTTAGTTTTACACATCATAATTTCTACATCAAAGTAAGAACAACATTTGTGACCTCAATCCATTGCCCTTTTGAGATTCATAGGATTCCTTTGACAAATGCTACGAAATGAAAGAAAAGCTGGAAGATTGACATGGACGTGGCTAGCATGAGAAGAGCAAAAGTGACAAGTGCAAAAGAAGGTCTGGTGTTGATTAAGAGTCTTTGCAACAATCCAACTGCTTCACATACCTCGGAATCATAATTCTGAAAATATTTCTTCTCCCATTCACTCCAATCCGAACCAGCTTTGCCCTTCATTTCCACCATCTCAATCTCGCGAATTCGCATTCTCAGAAGGATCATGTTCTCGTCCACCATTTTCCCCTCATAGTGGTGTCCAAAGGAGTCACCTTTTGATGCATGGATTAAACTCCTACGAGTGGTTGTGACATTAGAGAACAACATGGGTGAAAGAGGGTTTGATAAGAACATAGTGGAACATAGAGACCTTGCTTCCATTTTCTTAATGCTTCCAACTCATCAAATGTTTGTTGCAATGGATTGGAAAGATAATGCCATGCGTATATATATGGGGAAGTGATATTGGAGGTTAAGGAAAGTAAAATGAAGATACGAAGAAAGAGAGATTGAGAATTACGGCAACAGCATATAGTTGGGATAGAAGGTAGCGTGTACATTTATTTGGATTTGACTGTTTCTTACGCTAAGAGAACCTTCTTGTCTTGCATAACCTTTTCCATTTCTTCTGTTTAATGTATACATAACTGCCCAACATTATCGCCATAATATATTGCAATTTGGAAGACACTTCAATTTATATCAAATAAATATAGCCAATCATAGGATGGTCGTTAATCGGCCCGAGCCGAAAAGCGTACGCTATAATATTGAATTAAATTAGTTGAACGCTAATGTGCTTCGAATGACTCTGCTATTTAATTTTTTGTTTTGACAAGGCAACTTTATTTAATAAATTAAAATAAATATATTATAAAAATAAAATACGTGATCCGTAAATTAAACTAATAAAAATAAAAAATAACAAATTGATAAATTGAACTTGTGATACCACGGCAATCCAATTAGTCGATGGTGACAAATGTCAGATCTCTGGGGACGAGAAATAGCAAAGCTATTTAACTTCCAATGATTTGTTTAATTCTATGGAAAATAAAAGGAAAGGATAAAGAAGAAGAATTTTTAAAAGAAAATAGAAACACCTTATTTGATTCTTTTAATGAAAAAGTAATACTTCAATTCTTAAACGAAACAAATAAGTTGTCCCAATTAAATATTCAAATCAGAAAAAACTTTAATAATCCACCTATAAGTTGAGAAAATAATGTCTATTTATATACACTGAAACTATAACACGATTTTATATTATCATTCGGTTACAATTTATTGTATATACTAAATTAGTCAACTTTCTAATAAAAAACACTAAAATTCATATTTATTGCAATTTCTAATTAATTGAGTGGAATGTAAACTAATTATTTTCTATCCTTTCCTTTAACTAACAATAAGAAAATTTAGTTTTGCACTCGTCTCCTACTTAAATAGTTATTTTCCATCCCTCTACTTTGATCCAATCTGTAAGAGAGAAATTGTTATTCCCACTTCTTTATTGACTTCGGAACTTTTTACCAACGGCTGAAATTTTCCTTCATTTTCTCCCTCCAAATATCATGTTAGAATTGGAAAATAAACCCACAACTTACGTAGGAAGAAATAATCCATTAGGCCAGTGTAATTCAAAACTAAGTTCCTAGAAACAAAAAACCTGTGACCAACCTCAATGGTAGTAAAAGTCAAGAAAAACCCATCTCATGGTTGATTCCACATAATCTCTGATCATTAAATGAAAATAAACACTATAATCAAATGAACCAACATGAGACAGTCCCGGATTATCCCTATATCACTGTTTATTATGACATCTAACAGCCTGTAATTCGGCCACAATAACTAACATCCTGTAAGCACTAGCTGATGTTTTCGTTGTCCAATTATCACATTGTGTATGTGGTCTTGTTCTATAGGAAACGGCTTACTGTCTCAGTATTTGCTGGTCATCCTTCGCAAAGGTATCTTTCTACTTAGCACCTGTATTAGATAAATCAATAAATAGATGAATATCTGATATGAACAGCAGTAGGCCCAGCTGATTACAAACCTTCGAGGACAAAAGGGCCAACAAGATCTACTCCAGGTGACTCAGGGGGCTGGTCGGAATCAACTTGGCCTACTGTTGGAGCTTCAAGTGTATGATCAACTTGTTCAGAATTGATCTCCTCAAGTTTTAAAAGCGGCTTGTTGTCGTCAACAGGGGTTTCAAGTTGCTGGTATTTGGGTTTGTTTTTCTCGAGGAGAAGATAAGTGGTGCAATACCAAAATAGGAGTATTCTATTTTGTGCTATCACCGTATCCCTAATCCTACTTTTCCCAAAGGAAATTCGCTCTAGCGCCTGTGAAAAAGCGAAGGGAATACCAAGTGAGTTGGATCAGCATTCAAGAAAGCACATAGAAAATAAATAAACTACTACTTTTTCCACATATTCTAAACAGTGGAAATGCAGATAGGTATTTGTATAATTGTGTGATAGTATCTATATTCCAGAAACACTTATCGAAGAGATGACAACAGATCACAATTTAATTTCAACTTAAACAAAAATGGTTGAGTGAGAGCATATTACCAGTCCAGGTTAATATTCTAAAATTACCATTTATATGATGGAGAGAGAATTAAAACATCACTACTCAAGCAACAAACATAGTTCAATAATATTAAAAAATACAAGTCGATTCAAAACTGATGATGACTGACACTAGTACATATTTAGTCAAAAACCCAAAAGGAACCATGTTTCCCAGCTTTGTTTTCCTTTTTAAATACTTGATAAGATTTCTCTAAGGTTTTGATGTACAAAGGTCGCAATATATCCTTTTTTTCCAATTCTATCGAACCTGATCTTAATTCCAATTGAAATGAAAAGATTCATGATTCTAATCTCACCTGTTCTCCAGTTTGAATATCAAATGAATGTTGATGGTCAAATTGAAGACCGCTAAATTCATTGATAGAAATTCCCTGAAAAGCCCTGAAAGTGTGCATAAATCAATTTGGTAATCATTAGTATCAGAGCAAAGGAAACCATTATTAAACTCTGCAAGGATATTTAGCTCAATCAAGTTCTGTTTCCTAGTACAAGCTATACAGTTGAAGCTAACTCCTCTTGCTCACTCATAAATCAGAACTAAGCTTACCATCTAATCAGAGAACAATTAGGAATCCAGCGGAAGATGATAGGGGTATTCTCGGGATTGACATAGTAGCCTCCAAAAACAATAAAAACTGTCATGAGAGAGGGACCTACTGCCATTGCTGCTTCAGTGGTTGGAACCATAGCACCAACAGTAAGACCCATAGCAGATGCAGCAAAAGATTCCATAGTGACAATGCCACAGAACTTTCCAAATCTAGAAAATCAAACTAGTAAGTTAATTATAAGAGATGGGAAGAATTAACAGGAATAGAGCCCTCGAGAGGATAAAGGCAGAAAGGCGGAGAATGAAGAGATGCTGACAGGATAAACTTTTCCCCCATTGTGCCTTGCTTCTTCTTTTTTTTTTTTTCTTTTTATAATGAATACAAAAAAGATCAAGAGAAAAAAGGAATAGAACATTCATTGGTCACCCCCTATGTATATGTATATCCCTGCTACAGCCTTTGGGATTGAAATAAAAATGATCCTCATAAATGAAACAAGGGCAATAATGGATTGTGAAGAACAGCTTAGAAAATCATGCACATTTCTCGGTCCTCTTTTATATAAAATATTATAGAAACTTTCAATCTACTATCCCAACAAAAAGTAAAATATGAAAATTTGATTCAAACTATAGCTTGTAGAGGCCAAGATAGAAACTGACCTCTGCAAAGTAGGATGAAGACGTGCCATCGGATACAAAACAGTACCAAACATTAATGGAAATGCTGCTCCAATGGGAAGCTCAGCCAACAATTTTGACAACAGATAGGGACCCAAGGAATAGGAGCCTTTAGCACGTTCTCTATCTACAATTGCCCGTTCCTTTGGAAACACACCTACGGTCTTTGTGAGAGCAGCCATAGCTGTGTTTATTGCAGTAACCTGTGAGCCTCACCATGTAATTGAGGAAAGCAAACTTAGCCAACTGAAATTGTCGAGTTGAAAACATAACAAGATTTGGGTTTAAAGCATTTCAAAGTGATTGTCAAGACAATTACATGATAAAAGATGAACACAAATAGTCAAGTGTACTGGGTTTTGGATAACACCATCCCTTTACAATTACTGATGGTCCCCGTAATATTTTTTAATTTATGTCAATAAGCAAAATTCTCACTAATTACTTTATGAATTTGACCTTACAAAATCAACTAAACTAACATGACAAATAAATAAAATAGGTGTTGATGAGTGAACATTTTATAACAGAAATATCAAATTAGATATTTTTCATTTTTCTCCTTGGAACTTACTTGTTTACATCATGAAATAATAATCAATCGTGATAACGTGGTTACTTTATCGTTGCTATCTTATTGTTATGTCCAATTTTTTCTGTCTAACTAACTATTTGATACTAATAATTAGCACCTCAAGTATCTAATCACAAAATAGTTGGAAAACATAAGACCACTAGCTTCACATTCTAATGGACAGTTGATCAGATATAAGTGGTTTATTAACATGTTGAGTATGCTCAAAACACAGGTACATACTTGCAGAAAGGTCTCTGTGCCAAAAGTCAAAGGATTAACAGTCAAAGGTTTATTAACAAAGAAAGTTCTCTGAAGTCAAAAACTTGTAGATATTACCTCATAGAAGATCATTCTAATATGCATAATTAATCTAACAACAGACAACAATATGCATGACTCTAAAAGTAGACATGATTTTCTTCAAGCATAGTGCTAAGGGTTGCTTGAAGTTGGAAGAATAAAGGGAAGTCAAAAAAAAGTTGGCATGGACATTTAGATAGGATTATTAGATAGATAAATAGGGAAATGAAAAGGTAGAGAGGTCATTTCGTTTTATTAGTTTTGGAGAACAGAGCATTAGCTCAGTTGTGAACAGGGTAACCCTTAGTAAAGGCCTGAAGGGGAAACCTTCGGAAGGAGAATTGCTCTATGTTTTTTGTTTGAAATTCAATCACCGGTAACTGCAGCATTATGTCCTTTCTCCCTTTCCTGTTACCTATCTGAAATACTATATTCTGTCTATGGGTTCCTACCACATTGTAGAATAAAATTGAATACGTAGCATAGAAACATTTCGCTGTTGTTGTACAATGTATGTTAGTGGCAAGGAAAATTGAGAAACAAGCTACATGAATCAAGAACATCACAGACCTGAAGCAATCCCATTCTGTCTTGTATTGAAGTCTGTGAATTTCCCATCCTCCAAAATACTGACCCAAAGATAATTGCTGATGCAATTGACATCCTCGCCCGAACTTTGTTTGTTGGTGCATCACGTGAAGCCTAATCCGCCAGACAATCATGAATCCAGTGAATGAGAAATAAGTTTCACTACATATCTAGTAAAAATGTTAAATCCGTAATATGGAGAAAATAAATAATTTAACCACACAACATACAAGATGTGAAAACAATAAATAGCAATCCCACTTTTGTGATTATAACTTGCCAAATGACTTAAGGTAACCTCGAGATACTTAAATTAGTGCAAGAGGAAAACTTTATATGGGTACTATCAAGCAACTTATCCATGTTCTCCTATCCTATGGGAAGACAGACAACAAATTAGAAAAGGGAGGACCTGCATCCATGCTCTTTTAAGAAGCAACCAAAATTGCTTCCACCAAACTCCTTTCTTCTTTGCTACTGCCCTCTGGCTGATTTTCTTTCTACTGTTCGAGAGATTGTTTACAGTAATTGGAGTTGCATAAATAACACTTGATAACCTTTGGGAGAATGACTCAACAAGACCATCAATTCTTTTTTGAGAGGTGTAGACACTATCAGCAGAACTGTAGTCTATGGATATAAGATCAGCCAAAAATTCAGCAGGATTTGTATGATCTGGGCACTGGTACCTGTTACATGGACAGTTACCAACCAATTATTCATAACAGTGAAAAAGTCATAGATGAAAGAATAAACAACATATGCACAGGAAATGTAAAGGCTTTTCATACTGTCATCCAATCCCAAAGCACCATCTGCAGTAATCTTGCTAGATTTTATGATAATTACCTCATAGTCGTACTAAGGATATTCATGATTGGTTAACAATTTTAAAACTTACAATGACAACACATGTCTATTAAACTCTTCCAAAATAATATAAAATTATTTCAATGCACTGTTTTTTACTCCGATTTAGATGTTTGCAACAAACAAACAGTATGAAGATAGGGACTGTGATTTTGGACTGATTCAATGAACACATAGATTGTTAGTCCGGATTTATTGGCTTTGCTAGAAGTATACCAATTTAAATTAAGATTGTCGAATAATAGAGACAGAAATGGTCGTGTTATCAAACTGAGTATAAAGAACTCAGTTACAAAGAAAAAGGTTGTTAAGTAATATAATATTGAGACTTAAGAGAATTCCTAGTGTGGAGAGTGGCATAATATAAATAAGATTAAGATGATAACCCAAATTTTGAGAAGTATGCCAGTGGTTCATCACGAGCAGGACCAGCATAAACAAGTGAACCCTCTGTTAGCAAGATGATATCATCAAATTTACTATACACTGAACCTCTTGGTTGATGTATAGAACATATAACAGTATGACCATCTTGTGCAAGTTTCTGGAGAGTTTCCATGACTTTCTCAGCCTGGAAGGCATCAAGTCCTGAAAGCACACAAAGCAACTTCATGACAAAATAAGCGAGGTGACAGAGCTGATAATTGTCGGTAAAAATTGACCACATTTGGAAGCAACTACTGGCCGGGAAAATCCATTTACACAATATTACATCAAATATATAAAAAAGGGACTTTTTGTGACAAAATATCAAAGGTGAAGAGGTGTATTTGTGCATGATAATATGCTATATGTTGTATAGATTAAAATAAAAGAAATCCCTTAAGTGTATGTCATTGTTAGAAATACCAGTTCTGGTTCAAAACTTATCTCCCTGAACTATTTCTTAATATTTATTTATACGCAGCACCTAGACTATATCATATGCAAAGTTTAAATTCAATTCAAAAGCAAACTTGCAAGTGTGTGATCACCTGTTGTAGGTTCATCTGAAAATATAACAGATGGACTTGCAAGCAGTTCACATGCCAAGGACAAGCGTTTCTTTTCACCACCACTAATTCCACGGACTTTTGCATCACCAACAATGGTATCAGCACAACTAACCTTTTGAAGAAAAAACATACAGATGCCAAAGGGAGTATCAGTACCATAAAACTATCAGCAAGTGGAACACATTTTCTATCATAAATCTGAAAGGGGAAAGCTAAAAAATTATTTAAATACAAATTGTAGTTGCAGATTTGTAGTTGATCAAAATGGATTAATTGAAATACATTCTTCAAGGAAAATATACAGGATTATAGAATAGCCTATTTAAAACTGTTCTTATTAACATACTAGCAGTAACCACTTTGCACTAAACAGGTTCCAGCCGGAATACAAAAGCAATCATACCAAGCCTAGTTTGAAAAGGAGAGTGTTCACGAACTCATCCCTCTCTTCCGCAGAAGATATGTTGGGAAGCTGCAGTTCGGTAGCAAGAGACAAAGTCTCCCGCACAGTGAGCTGCGAGAAAAAGAGATCCTCCTGTCTCACATATGCAAACCTACACCAATAAGGAAAAGCATCTTATTTAATCTTCTCAGCAAGCAAAGCAACTGAAAACATTAAAAAAAAAAAGTACATCAAATACAATTGATAAAGAAACAAGCATACTTGTACGCGTTCTTCGAAGCAGGCTTCCCATTGAACTCCAAAACGCCACTCAAATGCAACCGAGGAGATGCTGTGAGCTGACCCGCAAGAACATTAAGCAACGTTGTCTTCCCTGAACCTGAAGGTCCCATTATGGCTAATAACCTTCCAGGCCTCGCTTCTCCACTCACATTTCTAAGCAGAAATCTCACCTATTCATTAACATCACCTTCCAATAATCACCGATTATAAAAAATAAACCAAAAAAAAAAAAATCAACAAATCCTTAAGATACTAAGCAACTAATACAAAGGTTGATGCGAAACATGCAAAATACAAAGGTACAACAAAATGCAGAGAGCATGTAATGAAATGATTAACAGATTAATTACAATAAATATCCAAAGTCTGTAATACTCAAGCTTAATCAAGAGTGTGTTAGATAGCATGCAAGAACAGAAGGAAACAGGAACTCACGGACTTGGAGGATTTATCGGAAAGGGAGCAATTGATGTTTCTCCAGCTGATTGTGACCGGTGTGACTTTTCCGGCGGCAGGAGCTTCGGCATCTTCAGAACCGTTCTCCAGCGTATCGTCGGGGTCGTTTTCCGGCGAGAGAGCAGGGCCGGGAGCGGAGAAGACACGGACGAGGAAGGAGACGGCGACAGCGATAGCGAGCTGGCCGAAGCCACTGCCGCCGAAACCGACGATCATTTGGTGCACTTTTTTCCCGCCAAAACCTGCCATTATCGTCCCTTCTCTTCCGTCTGAGGTGTGCACTGTGAAACCGAGTGTGAAGTGCGTGTCTGAAACGTTAGAGGTAAAGTATCCCGACGGAATAACGACGTCGTTTTAGTCGCAGAAGTGAAGAACAACGGTGACACGTGTCCGCGACGGGATTAGATAAGGTGCATAAGAAAAGACAAAATAGCAAGCCAAAACAATCCAATTAAGAAAATGATATTTTTAAATCAATTCAATTGAAATTATTTATTATTAAAAAATGGTTAAAATTTTAATTAAATAAATAAATTTAGTAAAATAGGGAATATCAAGTTACTTCTTTTTTAAAAACTATTTAACTTTAGTTTTTAAAAACTGAGAACAACTTTGTGAGAGTTAACCTAACAAAATGAGAATAACCATATCAACTATTATATTTTCTCAAGTCATAAACGAATGATGATTTTCTTTCAGGGCTGTCAAAAAAGTTCTTTAAGGTGGTAATAATAAATGAAAATTATGTTTTGTTATCATCATGAGGCTTGAACATGTCTTTCAATCTTAGAAATATAACAATTTTGTATTTTAAGTGTATAAAAGTTATTTAATGCTCTGTTAAAACACGTAGGCAAAAAAAAAGTATATAAAAGTAATTTTTTTTATTCCTAATGTTTTGTTTAGTGAATATTGAAAGAATGATAGACTAAATGAAAATGGAAGGTCCGAGAATTAGTCCGGCTTGTATGAAAGTTGATGAAGTGGGATAAAAAAGTTACCAATTCCTTATAACCAAACAACTAATATGATGAAAATAGTTAAAAATATTACACAGAATTTAAGGTAAAAGCTACCCTTTAACTATAAAAAAAAAATACTAAAGATATTCGATTATTTGTAGTTAAGAATTAAAAAAAAAATAGTCATAGAAACCAATCAAATTCACTTTATCATGTGAGTCTATAATAATTCAGTATATAGAGTTCCTATAAAAGAAATTTGATGTCTTAATGACGAATTCATTTCCAAAAAAATCAAGAGATGTTAATGATACTTATTTATAAATTTACGGGGGCTATTTATAATGAATTTTCTTTTCTTGTTGCAATAAAAGATAAAAAATTAAATTGAATAAAAACAGTATAAAATGTACTCAAAAACCTACCCTTAATTTGCCTCATGTAAGCATTGGAAAATGGTTATAAAATACATATCCTTCTAAAAACATTCCAAGCAGCTTATTGGGTTAGACCATTTATACGGTATAGTCTAAAGCAAGTGGTAAACTGTTTGCCAAATTCCCCATTATTAACTGAAGAATGGGTGAGTTACTTTTTTGACATTCTCTTGCAATTATATATGAGCTCGTAAATGACTTTCACATGTAAAATCTTCTCATAAAAGGTGAAAAGTCATCTAAAAACTTAAGCATCAGTGATTCTGGTATCTACAAATCCTTCTGTAAGTGCAATGCAGCCCCCTATTTCTCCTGAAGAAAATCGCAGGTGTTCCAACATGAATCAAGATAGTCCCACCTAAGCAAAGCATGACTGCAACACAGGAAGTAACAAAATATTCAGTAAGAACATGATAATTCATCTCAGAAAAATATCCCAAGAAGAAAACAACATTAAATCGCAAAATTTGTACCGTGAGACCACGATAATTCATCTCAGAAACATCCCCAAAAAAGAAAACAATATGCACACAAGATTAAATTTGCAAAGTTGTCATCTTATAGGGTGTCATCTTATAGCAGTAACAAATAATGAATAGGGTGTGTAAAAACAAAATAAATAGTACACATATCTGATCACCTTGATCCATACAATACCAAAATATGCTTGCTACAAAATATCAATGATCCCTACTCCCTAATACAAAAAGACAGCCTCCTCTGCAGTGACATTTAAACCGCATGATATCTTAGTCATTAGATTTATTTAATTTAATATATTTTACAAAAAGATTCTACATAACTTAAGTTTGAAATTCATGTAGGGATAAGACGAAAGCACTTTACTCTTTCATTTCAAATTTCAAAGGAGAGAATCCATTCTCCAACGAAGATGCAGGCATTTGATTATATAACTACATAGCTCACTTCAGGAAGAACACTTTTGCAGTCTATTTCTCAGCTTTGAGTCAGTACGCTTGCGATTGCCTTCCTAGCCTCTAAGCATAACATGTCAGCTTCCTTTCCAAGAAGAGGTTTATGTATAACCACTTTCACGGAACCTTCGTTCACTATACCCTCCTTTCCTGCAGGCATGATTTGACCAGTTCCAATAAGGGTAATAGGTACGAGTGGAGCATTTGTCTTAGCAGCTACACTGAAAGCACCCTTCTGCAAATCCCCCAAAGAAAGTTGCAAAAGAATAGAGTTAGTTCACTGATATAAAAGTCTCAGACAGAATAAAGATATATAAAAAAACAGAAAATGAAATAGTTGAAATTAATTTATCTCGGGTTCCATTCCATAATCATCATATAAGCTAGGGAGCGTCTTATTTCTGGGTCACAGCTTTCATGAATCAGTCCAGCTGAAACATACCCCGCACCCCCTCCTACCAGTTTTTTTTTTTTTTTTCAATCATCTTTATGGTCAAGTTCCCTATCTAGGTGCAATAAGCACCCCAGTCACTATATTCCCAAGTAAAGACAGAAAGTAATGAAAAAAGAATCCCAACAGAATTAAAGAATAAGTTCATTTTAGAATATAATTATTATTGTTACAGTTTTATGAGTCTTTTTAGTAATGTTATCAGATTCTGCAAGTAATAGTTACTAATTTTTTAGTATGTGAATGCATTAACTATATCTATATCCGTACAAGACACAATTCATGCTTTAACAACAATGAACACAAGCCAAATCCTGAGTCAATTATGCTTTATTCACAACCACAAATCTGGTGTAGTCACTGTGTTAAATTCCCATGCCCCATCCTATTTCATATCCAGTATTCTTAACTTTCTGCCAGTAGGGGAAAACTGAATACATTCTTGTATTTTCGAAGGTATTATCTTCTTTTACCAAAGACATGTATTAATTTCATTTTACTATCCTATTTTTTTATTATATTATTCTAACAAATGCTTTGTTTTGGAGCTAACTTTTTTCTCCCAGCTCTTCTCCTTTTAATTTTATTTAAAAACTGTGAGCAGATACACTCTCTTGTTTGATAATAAACTTCATACTGAATAATAACATTCAGGAAACATACTGTTAGGTATAGGAAAGTATTATCAGTAGGTATTATTTTTGTTTCTCCTACTTTTCCATCAATTACCGAAAAAATACCATTGTTAGTCATTTAAGCTGTCACCATCCTACAGTTGAAACCCAAAAAATATTTTTTCTTTCTCTTCCTTTCTGTTTCCCATTATTCTCTATTTTGCTGCTAATTGAGCACTAACTCCTGCAACTCGAGACTTAGTTTTTTCTCCTATCCAAGGATTTCACACAACCTTCCAGTCAAAGATAGTGTCTGCTTCTACTCTTCTAGCATTTTTTTGGGGGGGTGTTCTGAATGAGTTTCTTGACCTTTTTAGTCAGAGTTGGTAGATGAATTGACTGGCAACTGAATCCAGTGACAAAGAATGACAAAAAAAACCCAGCCACATGTTGCTTTTACCTCCTTGGCCATGCAATATTTCAAACAATACGGCTCATTTTAAAGCACATCATTAAAGACATCTTCATTCTGTATTACTCTATGATGCAATGCACATTTTGTTACAATATACAATTCAGTTCTTATTCTTTTAGGGGTCATCTTATGTTACTATTGCTGGATCAGTTTTGTATTCCTTGTAGTACTCTAGTACTAGACCAATATGATTAATGAAATAATTAGTATAAATAGGTGTAATAGGTTAGTGATTATAGCAGATCGTGCTAAAAGCGATATATTATATCTTACTCTTATCTTCCCATCCTTAACTAACATCTTATTTATTTGTCATTAAGTGGCTACACTTATTCCAGAGCCCTACCCCTTAATTTTTAGGACAATTGATTAATAACTGTTGTACAGTTTTCATAAAGTTCACTTTTGTTGAATCTAACTAATATGTGTCATCAAAGGCGGGTTTTGATACATTTTAGGGTGGGCAGTTGCAACCTATATAAGAGTGATTAATTTTTTTGTTTAGCCCTGCTGGTCCAGGATTTTGGGTCCACCACAGGGTGACATAGGTAATGGAATTTTCTACCTTCCTGTGCACATGTATTCAGACCTTTTTTCTACATATACAAATTGTTGAGTCAAAATATACGCTCAAGCCTTATTTCTAAAAGTTAATAAAAGTTAATCACTGCCTATTCACACAATAACAACCCAACTGGTTCAGAGGTTAAAGTCTCTGCACACTCCTCCACACACCACTTTGGTATGGTCCAATTAGGCACATGACACCCACACACCGTCTTCAGGTGGTAGGAGTGACACCTCATCTCCTCTAGGAGCTTCGTCAGCTCTACCAGTCCCTGTTATCTTTTGTGACTCTCACCCCTGTTTGGCCAGCAGGGTATAAAAAAATATCCCCCTTGGACAATCCACCTCTTCCGTAGAATGGAGTCTAGTCCAATTTCCTCTTGTTTCGGGACTCACACAAGAACTTCGGAGAAACTTAACGGCAAAATTTGTCTTGAGCAACTTATGCTGAAATTTAGTTTTGTTAAAAAAGTTTATTGTCTTCTAAGTTTTTTTTTTTCGTAAAAAACTGGTTTTTGGGAAGTACCTGTCAATTGTATAGGGTCTTAGGTGTAGATTTTCTTATCAACCATTTGTACTTCAGATTTATGTATTTTCTTCTGTTAATAGATCAGCTGAGAGCAAGATCACAGTTCAGATTTGTTGATTTTCTAATCTAAGTAATTCATTTTTTTAACTATTAGATTAAAAAATTTATTAGTGAGGATGAGAAGTAACTCTCATAGATTTACTTTAGGAGTAACTTGATCTCTCCTCGTATATACAGCTGAGCAACACTGTCAACTCAAAAGTGGTAAAGCGGGATTACTACCATGGTCACCATGCAGTTTATAATAGAGAACTTCTTTCTAATATAAAAATGCTAATACAGAATCAGTTATTTTCTACCACGTACACTCCTAATAATAATCAACAAACTTCAAGCCATTAATGGATCCTTTCGCATCTAACTTGGATCTCAAAGTCCATCAGTTAGCTCCTAGATTATAATTATCCGTAAACATGGCAATGATTAATCATTACAAAAATTTTGACACAAACTCACCTTGAATGTGCCTAGTTTTCCATCTTTACTGCGTGTTCCCTCTGGAAAGAAAAAAACAGAGGCCCCTTTCTTGATCAAATCCATGCATCGTTTAAGACAGTCCTATAGTTCAAGAACAAGAAGCAAACAAAACCATGACTTGAAGGTCATTCATATCTTTTAAGCCAAAAGGGGGAAATAATTTCCCACAAAACACTACCATCCAAATAAGAACCGGTTTTAAAATTAACAACAATAACAATAATAGAGAAAGAATACCAGCTGGCTTCGGCTGTCCATGCGCTTCAAAGGAATGACGCCCAAAAAAAACATTGCCCAGCCAATTATTGGAAAGAGAAATATCCCAGTCTTGCTAATGAACTTGAAGCTTCTTCCTAGTGTAAGAAGAGTATATATGTCTAGAAAACTCTGATGATTTGAAACATACACAGCAGGGGTATCTGGAGGTGGCAGATTCTCCATTCCCTCAACTTCAATTTTGAAAAATGGTGCTACAGTCAATGCAGCCCACACTTTGGCAATAAACTGATGGAACTTTCTTTGATAGCGATCAAACAGGAGTACCAACGGATGCCCAACCAGCATCAGTACAAAAAGAAATATGGCACTGAAGGCTGTCGCAACATAAAAGCAAGCTCCCCTGACTTTAGATTCCACTTTCAGCTCTGCAAGTAAGTGACCATCAATACTTGACAAAAAATAATTCAGCGTCCCAGTTCAAACATAAATCACAAAAATCTAACCAAATAGAACATACTATACATACCAGGCAGTAAATAGCCATCTTCAGGAGAGCCAGCTGCAGTAAGTTCAGATCTAACAACTACATCTCTGGGAAATTTATTCTGAACTTTAGGACTAACAAACAGCCATGATACATTTTCAAGCTTCTTGGAGATTCCTAGCATGCTACATTGAGGAGCTACAAAGGAAAACAAAGATAAAAAATAAATAAATAAATAACAATCAGCCATTTACCAAATTACTGTCTACAATCATTACACCCTCAGCCATGTATCAAGCAGAAACAAACAAACAAACACCAGATTAGTAAACAATCTTTTGTGATGTAAGTTGTTATTAAGAATACATAACAAGAGAGACGCACACACTAACCCTTATGTGAAGTCCACAAAATTGGGTGCTTATAAGTTTTTGCCCCACCATGAGTACACAACTGCAACAGGAATGAAATTCAATCAAACAAAACTAAAACATGAGACGAAATAGAATGATAAAGAATTACTTACGAGGGTGGAAGAGGATCCCGCCAAGAATCTCGCTTCATTGTGGCCTAGAGATGAAAAGAAGGGGAAAAATGAGTAAAAATCGTGGTGGGGAGTTAGAGATAGAGAGAAGAATAGAAAGGACTAACGGAGATCAAGACGATGGTGGATTGGAGAAGGAGAAGAGAGAAAAGTGATTTCCATGGCATCGAAATTGATGAGGATGAAATTTTAGGGTTTGATTTGTGCTTTTTCGGATTTGTAGTCGTAAATTTCAAAGTATGATCTCCTTCAAATCAATATCCTTTGTTTCTTGACCTTTACTTCTATTGACACAGTTCAGTTCAGTTGGAAGTATATCACATTAGCTTTAATAATTGTTTTCTAGTTTCCTTTTATGCCAATTTTTTTTTTTTTTGGCTGAATTATAAACTATACAAATATTCTTTTATTTTTTTAACTGGTTTAAAATTAAAATCTTTTATATTTAAAATTAATTTTTAATCCCACTCTTCATCTTCTTTTTCCATGTCCATTTCTTCTCTTTCTCACCATACTCAGTCTCTTCTCTTTTTCTTAACATAAAACCATGTTCAACCCTTCTCTCCTTCGCTAACATATTTATTTTTATTGTTGGTATCTTTTTGACTTTGTTTGAAGTGAAAAACATTCATAATGTTATTATAGAAAACAACTTATTGATTTAAAAGGTGTCCTTTAACTATTCTTAGATTAATTTGGTTTAATAAACATTTCTCACGGAATTATCATAAACAGTTCAATTTTTTCTTGAAAATCAAACTTAAATAAATTTAAAAAATTTAACACAATTGGTTAATCAAATGTGGTATTTGACAAACTTTTCTATACATACTAATTGGAAAAGGGTGGCCTTATGAAAGGTATCTCTTTTAAAACCAAAACTATATTGTGTAGTAATTATCTAAAAGTTGCTTTATTAATTAATCAACTACACTTATAATTAAATTTGTGTTATGTTACACTATTGTATGAACATTTATTATTAAACCAATAGTATTTTAATTAACTATTTGTAGCGTTTAAAACTGGTTGTTTTAGACAAAGATAAATAAATATGAATTACACTCATGTTATTTTTTACAAGAGTATTACTTCCATAAAATTCATTCCTACTACACTAATTTAGCTAAAATGAAAAATTATTTTGCCAAAAGTCAACCAAATATCATTTATTCTCTCCAAATAAAAAAAGTTCAGAGTCAAGATACGAAAATGTTACTTTCAATAGACAATTTATTTATTTTTAAATGTTTTATAAAATTAATCAAAATATAAACATTTTTTCTAAAGGCAAGTTAAATAAATCAGGCATTTGCCAATGTAATTAATTATAACATCAACTGGTACACTAACTAGCACAATAATTGCCTGAACAAATAATGAAATATTTAAATGAAAATATATGTTTGGGTTGGATTATTTTTGAAAATATTTTTTTATATGAACATATTTTAAAAGAAAATTCTAAACCAAATCTTATAAGTATTTAATATTCAAAAGTTAATCATAAAATAATTAAAAAATACCAGTTTTACATTTTTTTATTAAAAAAACAATATAGATTTATACACACTGTAAATCTCAACCCTCAACATGAAACAAAATTTCAATGTAAAAAAATCCTTAGATATGTTTTACAAAAAGTAATCATTATTTTAAAATATATATATATATATATATTAATAGAATAATAGAATACATTTTAGATGTATTTTTTATTCGTGTAAATTTAGGAAATTCGAAATTTTAGTTCTCATCGAGGCCTGGTTTCCAATTTTTTAACAATTTAAAGAATTATTTTAATCTTTATTCTTATAATAAAGATAGTTGATATTATACTTGAACAACATTGTTATTCTAGCTAACATTTATTAATATTTATAATAGAATATTGATTTTTTTTTTAAATTACATCCTTAGAATTGCTGTTTATCTTTCATATAATAAAAAATGTATATGGGATTTTAAGATTAGTTATGATTTAAAATCTTATATACATTTTTTATAATATAAAAACTAATTATATAAATAAGATATAGTTTTGTATAATTAGTGACTATATTTTTTTATAATTTTCATAATTTTTAAAAATATGTGAATTAAAATTAAAAATTTATAAAATTATATCATTTAACAAAAATACATTTTATTATTATTTAGTTTGTATTTTACAGGATAAGATTGTAATTTTATGTATGATCTTCTTATCTTATTTTATTAACCGAACTTTAAAAGGATAAAATTTTTAAGGAAAAAAATTATTAAAATTCGTTTATTTAAAAAAAACAAAAAAAAAACAATTTTAAACTCTAGATGCTTAGAGATAAAAAATTAAAAACACAGCTGAGGTTAAAAATATTCTCATATTTTAACAAAGAATTGTTTATAATATAAGAAGATAGCAATATCTTTCATCTCGGCTTTCCCCCTTTCGTTAGCAGAGAATAGGAATAAAAACCACCGATTTGAACCCTAAGTTTAAAATTACCGAGGGGGCCTAATTCTAACACAGGTACGAATTTTTGTCTCTACCACTTAAGTTGAGTGATGTGATGCTTTTGATTATCCAATGAACTTTCGTTGTTTTTGTGATGTAGTTATCAGAAAGGTTGTTTTTGTGTAATCGATAAGATTGTCTTGATTGGGAGGAAAATTAGTTTGCATGTTTAGGCAATTTGGTTATGTAATCGAGAGTGAGATGGTTTAACGTTACCGCTGCCATTGTTTGATTATTGTAATGGAAGTGAAATTAAGAGAGAGAGAATTGGTTTCTGCATGTATCTTCAGAATTAGAGGGAAGAAAGTGAGTGATGTTTCATCTTGTCTGTTTCATCTGCTGAATAGATAGAAGCTAATAAACTCATTTGATGTGTGAAAAAAACAAATAAACTAAACCACTAAAAAAACCAAATAAAACCAGACCTGAATTAAGGGGAACACTTTTTAAAATGGTTTTAACCTTCACTTTATTTATATTTTTGAACACCATGCACTATACAAGTGAAGAACACAGAAAGTCCACTAGGTTTCACATTTCAGTTCTCCTCTCAAATGAAAACATCTGGCTTCTCAACTCTCTACCCCAGTTCCATCTCAGTCTCTCCCAACAATCAAAGCAAACAAAACCCCTGATCTTTCTTTGTGAACCCTTAATTCATAAATCCCATTCCAAATCTCAATCACCTTATCTCTGCATTTGCTTTGCATATCAGTGTAAGCTTGGTTGTGATTCTCTTTTCTTTTCCTGTATATGTCTTTCTCACTGCTTCTAGGTTCCCGGATATGTCCATATCTTTTATATTTTATGTTTCATTATCTTATTCTGTCTCAGAGTTTTTTGCTATTTTGGATTTTGCTCCTTTTTATTTATAATATATGGTAAATTGGTATAGTTATGTCAACTTACTTGTTCTTTGTATCTATGTCTTTGATTAATTTTACAAAAAAAAAATAAAAGTTAGTTTTCTGTCAGATGCTCTCAGGTTTGGTTTTTGGTTTTAGTTTTGTCCTGTCTTATTATTCTCTCCATGCTTGCCATGTGTTGGTTCTGCAATAATTCCTGCAAAACATGATGTGGCTCAGTGCATAATAAGATAGGTGGGCACAAAAATAAGATTTGAGATCATGAGATACAACAACAGCAAAGCCTTCGTGAGTGTGAATGTTTGTGAATCATAATCCTGGTCCAAACACTTTAAATGCGAATGGTTCTTCCACCAATTCAATGAGACTTTTCCTTAATATATACAATCTATTTGTATATTGTGGAAGAATAATTTTCTCGAGTTAACCCACTGTCTAATGTCAATTGATGCTCATGTCATGGGGATACTAGTTCGTACCGGACTGTAAAGAGTGCTACTAATAAATGAACTTAAACAGCACACTACCAACTCAAACAATTTCTAAACTCGTTCAAATTAAAAGTTCTAGTATAATATGATTCTGGAGCTGCACTTGCTTGCTGAGTTTTCTTCTTAGCTTCTGTTGTTCCCTAGCCTTATGTTTCTGAAACCATTGATAAGTAGAACTGATGTATCCTGTTATAGTACTGGAAGACTTGTTAGTTGTCTAAATTTGTGCCTTTTTGAATGAATTCAATGAAAATTTGTTCCAATCAGGCTGTCTCAGGTTTGTGAACTTTACTTCTACCATGGCCAACAAATCTCAAGAAGAGCCGAAGACTGCTCCTGAGCCTGATCGGTGGTACAATCTCACCCTTGGATCTTCCTTCAAAGATGAATCCTCCAACAAATACTGCACTCTACGATGTAAGTTACAAAATATAAAAGCCATTTCTAATATTTTTCTTTTTCTTCTGGGTCAGTTTTTGTTTTCCTAGTTCCTGGCAACTAAGCATGAAATGTTCACACTTGATTTTGCAATGATTATATTGTCAAGCTTTTTTGACTTTGGTTCTCTATTTTTTTTTTTCCTTATTTATGTTGAATTTTAATCATCGTAGTCTTGAAATCTGTACAGATGAATTTAAGCCAGCTTCAGTTGATAAGAATAAGCCTGGATTGCTACGCAAGACCAAAGAGAACAGGATATCTGTGGAATTTCAGAACAACCAAATAGGAAAACCGAAGGTGACATTTGAGGGGAATAGTGAGGATTACAAGGAAAACGATGCTGTATTGTTTTTTGATGGTGAGACACTTAGATTGGAGCGGCTTCATAGGGCGGTAAAGCAACTGCGACATCTACGAATGCCTGGTGAATCTGCAGGTGCTGCAGCTACAGTTGTGACTGCTCCATCTGGACCAGCTTTGGATCCTCGATCATCCCCTGTTGGGAAGTCTGTAAAGCCAGCATCTCTTGGCAGGAGCTCATTTCAGGCTGTGCCAGTAAGTGCTCACTGACTATCTATGGCATAGTTGTGTATACTAGTTAATTCAATTGCATCTTAAAAATGTATGTTGTTGGAAATTTGCATTATGAATATGGTTATTTTTGCAATGCATTAGGGATTTTTACTGATTTTATGGAGTTAAAAACTTATCATCTGTGGTATGTGTATGATTACCATAATGTATATCCTCCTGATATAATGATGATAGAGAGAGAAAGTTGGGCACTATGGGGGAGGGTGAGTTGATTGGAGAGGCCTGGTGGTGCAATATAAAAGTGTTTGTTTATGCTTGTTGTCATGGAGGTACTTCTCATTTGATGACAGAACCAATGTTTGTATCCATGGTTACCCAGTAAACTATTTTTCATTTTTTGTAAGCATTTGTCAATTAAGGGGCGAACAGGGTTTTCTAAATGAATGAAGCAAATAGTTTGTCTCTTATACCATTTTAACGGTATTTATGTTGGTTCTGCACAGGTTGAGGTGGAGCGTATTGATATTGGTGAACCTGAGAATACTGGTATGTATCATATAGTTTGAAGGTTTATGTAATTGCATATTTGGACTGTATTGAGTTTTTAAACTTTTTTTTCAAAGTAAACCGGTCCTAAACTTTTCATTTTCATCATAATGTGATGCAGTTTTTAATTTTCATCAAATGGTTATTTGCCATACAATCTTTTGTGTAAAAGTGTTCTGTTCATGTTTTCCAACTTGATGATTTGTGTTTCCTTTGCTGCCTGTTACAAATTGCTGCATTGTCTTATCCCCAGTACCATTGATGAAATAGTTTATGCTAGCTTTGCTATTTATTTATTTATTTATTTATATATGAACTATGGTTAATTTAATGTTGTACCTGTCGTATGACAGGCATCAAAGTTGGTTCTAAGAGGTCAGCTGATAGTCTAAATGAACTGCCCATTAATACCTCACCAGATGCGAAAAATGAAGTTGAGGAACATCAAGATATAGATATTCATGACCTTTTTGGCAGCGAGTCACCTGAGGATGACAATAATAATGTTGAAGAAAAAGAGAATGTTGGATTTGACATGAATGTTCCACACACGGATGATGATATCGTGGATATGGATGATAGCGGTGATGAGGGAGACAAAGGACACAATGCTTCAGAAGCTCTTGAAACCCAGGTGGATGCTGAGGGGAAGGATGAGCAGACATCTAGTTCTAGCAGCAGCAGTGGAAGTGGCAGTAGTGAAAGTGGTAGTGGAAGTGGCAGTGGGAGTAGCAGCAGCAGTGACAGTGAAGGCAGTGATGAAGACTCAGTTCATTCTATCTGAAGTTATCCGACACTGCTTTCTTTCTTTTTCTTTTCTCATTTACAAAGTAATTGAATGTTTGTCAGGTTGGAAGGGTTATGAATAATGTGCTAGCTATATTTTATGTGTTTATATTATTAATCGACTTTAAATAATTTGTTTTGTCATTGAAAAAATTTAAAAAATTTAAAACAAGAGTAAAAGGTATCCATTGATTGTAAAGTAACAAAACAAACGGTTTAAAATTCATCTCCCTCGATGTGAGACCTGACTACCTAACCCACACTAGCCACTAATAAATTAGTTTAAAATAAAAAATTTAAGGAATGCGGTATAAATAATGTTGTTTTTCTTCTATTAATGTTTATATGTCTTTTAAGCATTTCCTATTTAATATTGAGATCTATATAAGACAAAAAAAATCTTGAAAGAAAAACTTATACTTTTCAATCTTCATATTTTTAGGTTTCAGCTTTGAACAAAGAATAATGAAAGAAATAAATTATACAATACAAATTCTAACACAAGAAAAACGCCATTGTTTTCATCATACTTGATAATTTTTTGCCTTTAAATAAAATGTTTTGATAATACTCAAATGTTAACTTGATTAACTAATAGACAAGTCACCACTTAAAAAAAATCAATAAGCAAATCATAAAAAAAAATTATGAACTAAAATACGAAAAACTTTATCAAGAACCGAAAATAAAACATGAAAATTTACAGGGAATTAGAAGTAAAAAAAAAAAAAACTGTCTACCTCATCAAACCTGGATTAGGAAAAATGTTATAAAATAAAACATGAAAATTTACAGGGAATTAGAAGTAAAAAAAAAAACTGTCTACCTCATCAAACCTGGATTAGGAAAAATGTTATTTAATCAACCAATTTTAAGATAACTTTAACCAAGAAGCCAAGGGAAGCAAAACAACGAATAAGACGAAAACATAGGACAAAATCCAACTTCTTTACATAAGAAACTTGAAAGTTTTCTTTTTTTATTTTTTTGGCAATGATCTTTTTTTAAACGGAAATTAGTATTGTTACAGCATTTTAAATTCAAACGTACCTGATTATTTTTTTAAAAGGATAGTGCTGTTCTCTTTTCTGTTTATAGTAGGAAGTATATTTGTTTTACGTTACAATTTCTAATATAAAACAAAATAGAAGCTATTTAAAATAACTTTAATTTAACACTTAACTTAATGTAACATTGACAATAGATATTCAAACATCCCAAAACTATTTGCCAATGAGATATCATTGTTTTGGTATTAAATTATTAAAATCATATTTAATATTATTTATATTTTGTATTTTGCATTTTGCATTTTTCTATGTATGGATATTAAAATTATTTCCGAAAATTTTAGAAAATATTAGACTCGTCTTCTTAGTCATACAAAAATATTAATTGTCTCGCTTTTGTCTTGCGTCTAAAAACCTGTTTTATCTTAGGTAACTTGACATCTCAACACTCTTCCAATAAAAATTGTTTAACATTTTTTGAGGACCTTATAAATACTCCTATTACAATGATGATTTGCAAAAAGAGAGAGATATAGATTTCTCGGGCAAGGATATAATTAAAGTATCTAACTACAAATATGATTAAGAACAACCTATAAAAATTTTAAGCAATAATATGAGTGGACTACAATTTACAAAATATTTTAAGGATGATTAAAAATGAACCATTAGAAAGTACTGACCAAAAATTGACTAATAATCCTCCACTGAAAAAAATAAAGTTATTTGAAAAAAAAAAAGGTTGTATTTTGAAACAGAAATATAATCTAAAGCACGACATGCTCATGTTTTGATATGAGTGAGAAAGTTAGAGATATTTTAGTCATCAGAAATAAGAACAATTTACTATATATAAATAAAAAAAAGTTAAGTTGATTTTATAAAGATGAATTAAGTTTAAATATTACTTAAAACATTTGACCGATTTTTTTTTCTTCCTTACTTTACAACCAGTAAAATAATATATTACAATTATCCTTATTTAAGGTAGATCAAGAACAATCGGTGGAACCCTTTCAAACATATCTTTTATTTTGTATAAAGTTACTAAAAGAAAAAGTAAAAGTCTTAATAATATAACTATATTTTATATTTTTCTTTATTTGGTTTCTTTTCTTTGACTTTGTCCTTTAAAACAAACCAAACATAAATAGTATTAAATTTACAAGCAACTTCTTGACATTTCAAGAATTGAGCAGACATCCATACGTTAGTCTTCAGAGTAAAATAATAAATAAATATTATTATTATTTATATATGTATATATTGAACTCTGAAAAATCAAAAGAAGATAAGAATCCAAACATGAGTCCAAGGTGGACTTTTTTTACTTGCACTCTTTGATGTTCTATCTACATTTTTTCAAAACCCTAATCAGAAACTGGTACTTAAACACTATCAATCATCCATATATAATTATTTTTTATAGGTATAGTTTGGTAAACAAAAATAATTTTATAAATATTTATCTAAGCACGCGACTTCAAAATCAATTTTCCAACCATTCACTGAAATTGTAATGCTCATTGTTTCTTCCTTAAATAAAATACAAATTTGGATGGGAGTAGTATTCCAACACGTCTCTTTAGTCTGAATTTGAAAGGAAAATTAGGTGTGAAAGGTCGGTTACGTGAAGTTGATGATAGTGATAAGTTTCAGAGATGTCTTCTCTTATTTCAACCATAATCATTTCACAGATCATAAGGACCAGTAACTTTATCAATTCCTTTTTTCTTTAGGTATTTTAAAATATTTATTATACAATTTGGAAGTAAACAACACTTATATAATTCATCTATACTTATTAATAAATAAAGAAAAATTATCTTCCTAACAGTTTTCTAACTGTTTTTCATATACCTAATTTAGTTATTAATTTTATTCTTAGTAATACACTTCGTTTTATTAAATTTATTCTTTATAAAAATTACTTATAATAAATAATCATTTTTCCTCAAATACTATTAATTATAATATTAAAAAATTAAAAAAAAAAGAATATTTATATTTATTTTGTAATCTTTTTATAATATTTTTTATTTCAATAATTAGTATAATTTTTATTTTTATTTGTATTTTAAGGGAATTATCTTTTTTAACTACTTTTATAGTAATAAATCTTTACTGTTTTATATTTTAAGTAATTATTTTTTATGTTTAATTAACTATTTACAAAATAAATATTTATTTTGTAATTAATTTTAAAGAACATATTTTTTCATAAATTTAATAATTACTACAAAAATAGCTTTATTTTGTTTTTTTTATTATCATAAAAAAAAAAAGGAGACGCGCGTAAAGTAAACAGATGTATTCTCAATAGTTCTAAATTGTTTTGTTTCGCGTGATTTATGATTCACACTGATAAAGAAAAAAGATAAAACAGCGAAACAATAAATTAAAAACACAAAATAAAATAAAAATAAAAATAATTTTTCCTGTTAAATATTTATGATATAATAATTATATTTAAAATATAATTGATTATATTTGGAATTATTTTATTGTTATTTACATTTATATAATAATTATATCATTAATATTTATTCATATATTGTAATCTTATATATGAAATATAGAACTATCTTTTCTAATATGTAAGTGTAATAAAATATGAAAGTATATTTGAGTTGGCCTTTCGTACTGTGAACATGGTCCAATCAAAATCCATTTTTACCATATACAATATACAAGTCATCATATAAGCGTTTAAAGGAGGACATTGTTCATATTGAAGCTGTATATAATGGGAGAAGAGAAGAAAATGCAATATGATGGAAGAAAAAAGAAAAAAAAAATCCACCTCCATTGAAGACTAAACAATGATATCTTATATTATATATTATTATAGATTAACCAACAAAATTATAAAAAAATTATCACCTTCATATATTAATATTATTAGTAGAAATATAGACAGTATAGTTTATTAGTGGTTATCACTGTCAAATGATTATAAGTCATAACAAGAATATATGTATAGTAGTAATTAACATTTAGATTTGAAGTGGTTGTGGAGTCTTTATTTCCTATATAAACCCTGCAGCTATCATCGTTTTCTCATTGATCTCATTATATGCTTTATATATATATTATGTGTGTGTAAAATAATATAGAAGGAACTTTGATATGGATTAAACATATTTGAATTGATGATCAATCATGTCATATAATATATTCGGTCAATCAACAGGAAATAGAGAATTTCTGGAAATAAATTAGTTCAACTAACTTTTTTTTTGTTTACACTGAAATTGTGTAAGAGAAACATAACTTTAATAAAATACATTAATGATTGAATTGTTTATAATTTAATCATAATTATTACAACTAAATGACATTAATAATGTCATTTAACTAATTCTGATATGATTATAATAATAAATTATTTCATGTAAAAGCCAAGATTATTTCATGAATTTAGATTTCAAGCAAATTACTCAACCACACCACTTTGATAAAAAAAAAAAAAAAAAAAAAAATCTTAGTGCATGTGCTATCGTTCTTTCTGTGGTTCCATTGATCCACTCCAATCTTGATCTTCATAAGCTTCTTTTATTTGCTTAAAAATGAATAAATATTGCCTCTCACTTTTTTTTCTCTTCTTGTCTGCGTGAATCAGAATGTATATAATTGTTTGAGTTTTTGGTAAAGGTGTTTTTGATGAACTTGTAAAGACTTATAGAAATTTAGAGGGAAAAATAAAATGAATTTCTTCACATGTTACGAATAATTTATATACATCTTAATATGTAAAAACTCTCTCGTAATATTCCTAATTTTTTTACTTGTAATTTGATTGAAATCTAAATTCATGAAATAATTTGTGCAGTTACATGAAATAATTTATTATTAGAATCAAATCTGAATTAGTTCAATATCATTGTTAATATTATTTATTTGTTATAATCATAATTAAATTATAAACAATTTAGTCATTAAATTTTTTTTTTACGTAACTTGTGTTCCTCTGTATTATTTCAGTGTAAATAAAAAAAATTGAAAACAATTTGCGAACATAAGTTGTATCCTCCTTTTCAACTTAAATAAATATAATTTGGCTAATTAAAGATGTGTTTGACTCAATTAACTTTTTTTCATCGATACTGAAGTTTCATTTGAGAAGTATTAAAATTGTGTTTCAAGTAATATGAATTATTTTAGTAAAGTTGTATCCAAATATAACTTCTCTATTTATAATTTTAAAAAATTTACTCATTTACTACATTACAACCTAAAATACACTACTTTGGTGAAAAAGTTACTCAAATTATTTATTTATTTATTTAATTAAATATTTTGTTATAGTTTATTTATAAACTTTATTTTTTTTCAAAATTTTCTTTCAAGAATTATGGGATCATCTCAGAATGCTCCTCAAACTCTCGATTTACCAACAAACATTGTAGCTTAAGTTTTTCAAATTAAAATTAATTTGTAATTATATCATGTATGTCGTTATTTGTTTAAAATTTTATGATTAATGTCATTATCTTTTGTTTAAATACGATAAATAAATAGAAACATCAGTTTAAATGTTTAGATATTGATGAAAAACCTTAATGTTTCATATCATATATGATAAATTTAGATGTTCATAAAATTGGTGTAAAGGTTCTGATTGCAAGAAAGATTAAAAGCACCACGTGGACTCTTTGAAAAAATTGAATACCATGTATGATCATTTAACTAGATAGGGTTTTCGTTGTTTGTGTGATTATTATGGTTTTAAGGGTTACAAATTTAACATGTGCATAGGATAATACTCATTGTACATTATCTAAAAGTGAAGAAAGAGATATTGTAGAAGATACCATGCATTTTGTAAATTATACAATGGTATAGAGTTCAATCTCCTATTTTAGTTCTTTACTTATAGTGGTTATATTTAAAAAAAAAAACATGTTTAGTATGTTATAATTAATATTAAATAATTAAAATGCAAAATAAGTTGTTAAAATTAATTTTTTCCATCTTTTTTATTAAAATTTGTCAGCGTTGAATTGGCATAAAAACCTAAAAAATCGGTTAGAGTAGATAAAAAAAACAAATTTTCTCATAAATTTTTGCATTTTTAATTGATTAAAGATAAATTTTATTATCCAAAATTTCTATATTTCTTTAATTGATGCTCTATAATTTGATTTTATTGTTAAGTGAATTGATAATGTTTTACCATTGTATCGTGTTATTTACACTTTTTCACATAAAAGATGAAAAATGATATAATTAAATTTTAACTATGTCATAAATTTAGGTATTTCTAATAAAAAAATTATTAAGATAATTTGTTCTGTTGAGTATTTAACATATATAAAAGTTAATAAACTTAATGAAAGAGAATTTTTTTCAAGAATTAAATTATTATTAATATACGAAAACAAAAAAAAATATATAAACCTTGTCATCATTTTAAATATAAACATATTTTATAATATATAATATTTAAGGTTAAAATTAATTTCATTAATGCAATTTAAATTTAAAAAACATTTTTTTTTGTTTTTTAAGAGATTGATGTTTTTTTGTTTTTTTAAAACATATTAAAATGTTTGTTAGTTGAAGTAGGTTAGAGTGAACCTAATACTCACAAGTCATTTAAAAATAAATTTCCAAACACATTTTTGTCATTTATCCCATCAAATTGATTTATATGTTTTACTACTCAATATTTTACATACATTTTAACAGAAATTGCACCAATAGAACATCAATCGAATAAAAATATTAAATTCATTTAAAAATAGAGTAAAGCAAGTACTCAAACATTTGAAATTATCACTTGACTAAAAAAATAAAAAAAAAAATAATTTATATTTTTTCCTCGTTTTAGCAAGAAAGTTTCTTGCTTGAATGATAAGACTCACACTTAAATCAAAATAAAGTCTAACTTATGATCTCATTTTTGCTTGAACAAGATGTATCTCGTTTGAGAAAAATCTCTGAGAGATAAGAACAAAATTATGTTTTATCAATATATATGCATATATAGATATAAATGTAATGAATCTATTATTTTTTAATATAAACAGTAATTTATTTATCATAATTAAATATAATACATTTATTAACTTTACCATAATAATTTTTAAAAAATTGGAATAAAATCGTTTCTCATTAGTAATATAAAGTTCATTATGATAAATATGCATTATATAATTATAACTTTTTATGTATAATAATTTATTAATTTATGTCATAATTATTTAAAAAATATGTCAATAATTTTTGTAATAATAAAAAAATCATTAACAAATAAGAAAAATTATCATTGATAGCTAACTCCTCCATGGTAGTTATTTTAAAATTAATGTCAACGTAGATTCACCATGTAATGCATAAATTTAATTCATCGTTCATCCCAAGATATTATGACCAAGCTGTGAGGCAATGTTTGAATTAAGAAAAAAAAAAAAAAAACTGACACACGTGCTTACGTGGTTTGGCACGTAGAGAAACAGTCAACTATTTCCCACAAGTAAAGGATAACCGAATCAACAGTATCACCTTTTACCAAACAAAAAAAATGCAGAATTTGTCCACATTTTGTCTTTCTTTCTTCATTTATGTACAATAATTTTGCTTATTGTGATGGTTACTTAAAAATTGAAATAAACTTGAAATTGAATATTAGCATCATCATCATCATCACCATCATTCAATAGAGAAGAAAGAAAGGAAAGAGCAAATCCGTGATCTCCATTTCTTTCCCAAGCACCTACCAACCAATCTAACCTCCAAGAAAGAAACCCTTGCCCTCTCTCTCTTCAATCCCACTTTCTCTTCTCCACAAGGCTGGGATTTGAAATCCAGCACTGAGACAGCCAAAACCTGCAAAAAAGAGAAAAATTTTGGAACTTTCTGATCCGGGTTTTACATCTGTCCACTGTCATCATTCCCTTTTCTTTTATGCATGACAGTTTAACAGCTTCCATGCCCATCATCACTAAACCGGGAAAAGCCAAGATCTTTGGCGTCCCTTCACCGAGAAGATTCTAGAAAGCCAGACTCCAGCCAGACCCAGTTCTCAAAATCCCTTCTTTCAAGCCACGCCCATGATTGTATCATATGCCCCAACACCAAATTAGAGAGCACAGTAGTGGCTATGGGAGTTGACAGGAAATGGCTTTTCACTCTATTCAGTGCAGCATTGCTATCTCTCATGGTTCTGTTCATGTCCTCTTTCTCTGCTTTTAGTTCCCCAAAGGCTTTCCCTTCCCTTGTTCAGCACGGCTCTCGCTACCCTCCAGCTTTTGCATACTTTATCTCTGGTGGGCACCAAGACAGGGACCGGATCTTGCGTTTGTTGTTGGCAGTTTACCATCCCAGGAATAGGTACCTCCTCCATCTCGGGAGGGATGCCAGGGATGAGGAGAGGCAAGCCCTGCTTGCCGCCACGAGGGCGGTGCCGGCGATTCGTGCTTTCGGGAACGTTGATGTGGTTGGAAAGGCTGATTATGTCACCTACTTGGGGTCCTCCAATGTGGCCATTGCTCTCCGGGCTGCAGCCATTATGCTCAAATTGGATAGTGGCTGGAATTGGTTCATCACTTTGAGTGCACGGGATTATCCTCTCATCACACAGGATGGTATGTATGCCTTTTTCAATATTTTCTATTTGCTTCTTTGATTTGCGACTGTGTTTTGATGAGTCAATACCGGATTGCTGTTGTGTGGTTGGAAATTTGGAGGAGCATTCAAATCAATTGCCTTTTAAAAGGAAATATATAAATGGGCTTGGTGGGTTGATTAGTTGGTAATTCAGTATCATGAATTTGATTTTGACTGGTCCAGTGTTACGAAGTAGTTGCTTGGTACTTAAGGAAAGTTTCTGCAACTTTAGTTCTCCAAAAATTTCACTTTCTGTTTCTTTAGTTCACATTTTTTTTCTCAAGTTTCCATGCCTGAGGCTGGAATTTCAGAGGGAAAGGAAAGGGAAATCAAATTGTCTTTTTAAAACTAAGAGTTGAATAATGTTTATAAAAATTAGCAGAAAGATTAAGACTTTTGCATTGATGTTTGCACAATATTGCTTTTATGTGACTAAATAATACTTTCTATGAGTTACTGTTTTGAGATTTCTTTCTGTATTGATTTTTTGTCGTTGTAATACTGAAGATTAAGGTTTATCCTTTTAAAACAATACTGAAATTATCTTCTTTTAAATTGAGGCCCGTCCATGTGTCATTTTGATTTTCAAATTAAATTTAAAATTTACCTAGAGCCCACCATCATTATTTAGGCTATAGTTTTGAATGTTTAGATACTAAGCTAAAAATACAGGTTTTCCAACTTATTAGTTTTTCATGCATAAGGAATTTGTGGTAACAGCCAGGAGATGAAGCCAAGACAAAAATGGTGAGAGAGCTGCAAAAGGGAGAAAAGGGTATTCAATTGAAAAGAGGGATCACTGGGGTGAGAAGAGTGAGTAGGTGGAGATGGTAGAAGGGTAATTAATGAGACAGATCAGGGACACTTGTCCTTAGCTGCACAGTGGTTACAGCCAAAAGACAGTTATTGTTTTTATCTTAACCAAATAACAAATTCTGAGGTAGAGATTCTTCAAGCTCATCTCTGTATACCAAAGAAACTGCACAAAAGTTCTCTATGTTATCTAGTTCAGTTTGCCAGTGAATAAGTTTAGGTCTTAGGAATTTGAAGTCACTTCATTTGTTCATCCTTGTTGATTTCAACCAGTTTGTGAATGCATTTTGGACTCCTGCCAAAATTTTGCCTGAGAACTTCTGTCAAACTGTGTTGGCATTGCATATTAATTTCCAAACCGAAGAGATTGGTTCTAAGCTGGAGATTGTATTTTGTGCCTTAGATGGTTGAATATCTTAAAGTGCTTGTGATCGCAAAATCTGATAACGGATCAAGTGAATTCTTCTGATTGCATGGGATTACATGTGACTTATTCTTTACTCATAAATTGATAATCGAAATACTGATCTTGTTATACAGATCTAATAGGATGGAGCATGGCCTTCTAGTTGGAGGAAAATTTTAAGCATCCTTACGAAAATTGGGTATGTTTCACTCTGATGTGCGCATGCTACAGGAAGTAAGCATAATCAGAAGTAACTAAAACGACATGTGTATTGTCATGTCTCAAATAGGTGCTTACTACATATTTATAAGACATAAGATCTTAATCATTTGAGGGCTGCATGGAAGATCTCATGAAGAGTTAGAGATATCACTAATGGGACCTGTGCAAGTCAAGCAATTAAGAAAGAACAAAAAAAGAGCCAATGGGGCTGACTGATCCTAAAACCATGAGTTTGATTATAGATTATCATTAGCCTCTAGATTAGCAAGTAGCAACAATCTATTCTGTATCACTTCTCCTAAAATAAACATTGTGATTCCTCTGTTACCGGTAGGGCTGGATGTCTTTATGGGCTCTTTCTTTATATTGTTCATATTCTCATCTTTGCTGATCCATATCTGTTATCTTTTATCAGATCTTTTCCACGTTTTCTCTTCTGTTAGGAGAGACCTGAATTTCATTGAACACACTGGAGACCTTGGATGGAAAGAGTACGGAAACTACTGCTAGTTCTAGCTGCTACTTTTTCGAACTTATTCAGTTAGCCTTATATCATTTATTTGATTTTGCAGGACCGATAGATTCCAGCCTATTGTAGTTGACCCGGGGTTATATTTAGCAAGAAAGAGTCAAATTTTTCAGGCTACAGAAAAGCGGGCAACTCCTAACGCTTTCAAACTTTTCACAGGCAAATATTTTGTCTCGTGCCTTCTGTGCAGCACAATAGGTTTTTGTATCCCCCCTATATGTTGAATGCTTTTCGTGCCATGCAGGTTCACCATGGGTCATCTTGAGCCGGCCCTTTCTGGAGTTTTGCATTTTTGGTTGGGACAATTTACCTCGGACCCTACTCATGTACTTTACAAATGTGAAGTTGTCTCAAGAAGGTTACTTTCACTCAGTCATTTGCAATGCGCCAGAATTCAAGAACACAACAGTGAATGGGGACTTACGATACATAGTCTGGGACAACCCTCCAAAGATGGAACCACTCTTCCTTAATGCTTCCGTTTACAATGAGATGGCAGAAAGTGGAGCTGCTTTTGCAAGACAGTTTCATCTTAATAATCCTGTGTTGGACATGATTGATGAGAAGATCCTCCATCGTGGTAGCCATAGAGCTACTCCAGGGATGTGGTGCACTGGGCGGAAGAGCTGGTGGGTGGATCCGTGCTCCCAATGGGGTGATGTCAATATTGTGAAACCGGGTCCTCAGGCTAAGAAGCTTGAAGGGTCCGTTTCTAACCTTCTTGATGGCTGGAACTCACAGACCAATCAGTGTCAGTGAATAGATAAGAGAATAGAAGCATTTAGGAAGCTGTGCACTGTAAGCACCACGATTCATCGACCAGTGGAAATTGCCATTTGCAGAAAACACATTCTTTGGTCACCAAAGTGTAATATCAATTGTTTGTAAGTGAGTGCTGATAGCAACACATCAGAGTTGTACTGGGGAAGGGAATATATGTTTAAGCTCTTGGGCTTTGGAGGCTTAATATTTGTGGTGGATCCTCCGATACCTTCCATCAGTGGGAGGATATTCCTTCCTGCATCCGTTTTCATAGTGTTGTATGCTCAGTATGTCTCCTCATTATCATAGGGATTCTGGACGATCAGAGCAGAAAGTTCATTCTTTTTAGATACCATTGTCATTTTCCATTCCCCCATCATTGCACTTTTTAATTATTTGTTTCTATATCAGGAGATCTCTGTATTAGAAGTCAAAGACTAGTTTCTCAAAATACTGAAATCTATTTAACTATTTAACGAACTCAACTTTCTTCACAAATTCTTTTATAAACATGGATTTGAGATTGAAACTTTAACCACATGTTTTAAAAAATAAAATTATCTATCAACCATGTCATAATATAGTGGCATTGTTTCTTTTACTATATGGGACCTTTGCTGGTTTAACAGAACTCCACTTGTCTTATGTCACTGAGTAGCATATTTTGAAATGGATGGATCAGTGGTCCCTCAGGCCACAACCTCATTGGTGCTGATTGCTGAATCTGGAAAGTGGAACTGTGGCGACCCTTTTACTTATTTAGCAACCGTTATGCTAGTTTTTTTGGTTCAACTTTTTCTCTCATAGCCTTCGCTGAAAAAGATAAACCTTTCCTCTAGATATATGGTTTTCTTAACGAGAACATACCCTAATACTTTAGTTCAGATGATATGCAAAGGAATTGAGACAGTGACAAAGAAGATAAAGTAGGAAATTAGGGTAAAAAATAAAGTTGTTTAGCAGAGTTGTAGAAGAGTTAAAATGAATAGAAATTATTTATTTATATAATTTTATTTAACAAAAGATAGAAATTGATTTGATGTACCCATCAAACGCAGGGTAGCATAAAACGTGGCACATCCCAATCAGTGTTGGGCTCCATGGCGCTTTTTCGATCATCCAAAAGGTTCTTCATCTCCAATCTCCTCCTTCCCCTCACAGAAACTTCAACTTCCCTTCCTCCTTTGTCAAGTTCAAATTTTTACCACCATTACCCCAAACCCACAATCCAAATTCCCAATGGGTTTCCGAAAAACACCACATTGGCCTTCCACACGGCCCAACCTAGGTCCACCCCCAACGCCGAAGCAATATGCAGAATCTTGTCCAGCTCCCGCGACTCCACCGTCGCCGTCTCTCTCGCTTCTGTTGTGGTGAATCCCTCGCCGGGGCTGGTCCTCGAGGTCTTGAACAAACTCAGCAATGCCGGTACCCTCGCGCTTTCGTTCTTCCGTTGGGCCGAGAAGCAAAGCGAGTTCAAACACACCACAGAGACCTTCCACGCATTGATCGAAGCACTGGGTAAGATCAGACAGTTCAGAATGATTTGGACTTTGGTCGACGACATGAAGCGACGAAAGTTGCTGACTTCTGACACTTTTGCCCTCGTTGCTCGGCGATACGCGCGAGCACGGAAGGTCAAGGAAGCAATCGAGACATTCGAGAAGATGGATCGTTACGGTTTGAAGCCGCATGTGTCGGATTTCAATAGATTGATTGATGTGTTGTGTAAATCCAAGTGTGTTGAGAAGGCACATGAGCTGTTTGATAAAATGCGGCACTTAGGGTTGGACCCCGATATCAAGTCCTACACCATTTTGCTGGAAGGGTGGAGTCAGCTGCAGAACTTGAATAAACTCAATGAGTTGTGCAGGGAGATGGAGGATAAAGGGTTTCAGATTGATGTTGTCGCGTATGGGATAATCATCAATGCGTACTGCAAGGCTAAGAAATTTGATGAAAGCATTGGGTTGTACCATGAGATGAAATCTAAGGGTGTGAGGCCTAGTCCCCATGTGTATTGTACTTTGATCAATGGTTTGGGTTCAGATAAGAGATTGAACCAAGCTCTTGAGTTTTTTGAGGTATCTAAGGCTAGTGGCTTTGCACCGGAGGCTCCCACCTACAATGCTGTTGTTGGGGCTTATTGCTGGTCTTTGCGTATGGATGATGCGTATAGGATGCTTGATGAGATGAAAAAATGTGGGATTGGTCCAAATTCTCGAACTTTTGATATTATACTTCATCATCTTATAAAGGGTCGTAGGATTGAAGAGGCTAGCACGGTTTTTCGCAGAATGAGTGGCGAGTTTGGGTGTGAGCCGAGTGTGAGCACGTATGAGGTCATGGTGAGGATGTTTTGTAATGAAGAGAGATTGGATATGGCGATGGCAGTTTGGGATGAGATGAAAGAGAAGGGAATTCTTCCTGGAGTGCATATGTTCTCCACGTTGATCTGTTCCTTGTGCCATGAAACTAAATTGAATGAAGCGTGTAAGTACTTTCAAGAAATGTTAGATGTCGGTATTCGGCCTCCAGCCAAAATGTTCAGCACCTTGAAGGAAGCTCTAGTTCATGCGAGGATGGAGCATATTGCCATGCATTTTGCTTTGAAAATTGATAAACTCAGGAAATCTCCATTGGTTGCTTGACAAAAGGCACAGATGGTATATCAGGAATAGGTGGTGTGAATTTTTCAGATGATCGTAAGAAATTTGTGTCTGCCTGTCTTGGTAAACGTTTGTTCACAGGAAATGGATATGATGTTCTTGCACGACAGTGTATGTGAGGATTCTGTTCATATCGTTTGGAGACATTTATACATATGGATGGGGTTCTTGAGAAGGAATTTGTGCATCACATTGGCATGTGAAAATTTCAGGTTTCCAATGATATATCCCAAGGGCAATTCATATGGGAGACCTATGATCAACGGAACCACTTATAAATAAGATCTGATTAAAGGAGTTTCTATTAGGAGGTCTGTTTATAGGCCGAAATAACTTTAGAGAATGCTTAAACTCTTTCTAGTTTCTATAGCATACCAGAAGGAGAAGGTTACTTCTGCACATGAAGGAAGCGATGTTAATATGAATTTCATTATTTATCATTTATTTATACTAAATTAGTTAATAGACTTGTTTTGGGTACTGTTGACTTCCTAAGGATATTGTTCTATACATTGTTAGGAAATAGATTCATCTCCATCATTCTGTCTTAATTTTTTAAAATTATAATTGAGTTTTATTTACTATTATTCTGTCTTGATATTTTATATATATTTGAATTATGTTATTTATATGTTCATTTTATATATAAAAAGTCAAATAAGGTATTTTTCACAATTCACCAATTATAACTTATTGAATTTTAAGGGATTTAACTTGAGTAACAATTCGATGAGTTTTAACAAAAAATGAATAAATAAAAAGTTGGTGGTGACTAACAGGGGTTGATCAGTCTTTTGAAATACAATTTATACTTCAGTTGAGCAAGAAAATATCATTTTTCACCCATAATCTGAGAAAGAAAATAAATGATCCACCACCAACTCCTTTGTGTATGTGAAGATATAGAGATAAAAGTTCAAAAACTATAATAAAATATTTGGAAACCTAATAAATATTTGTGTAATAGCAGTCCCAAAATCAAAATTAATTTACAAGACTTTGATGAGGGTGCTTGGTTCAATTCAAAAGATAACACTTAATTTAGTCTAAAATTTCTGGGACTTCCTAATACACGTTGGCACTGCATGTCTCTAGAATATATTTAGATTAGGAAATAGATTTGGTGAGGTCGTGAGGAAGTAGATTTAAATAAAGTATACAGAAGATTTGATTTTCCGGATTATGGGAAGATTGGAAAAGTTTATATACGTATGTGGAAAAGTGTTATTGATAAAATAATTTTTTAGTAAATAAAATTATAATTCAAATTAAGTTAAAATTAAATATAATTAATTTGTTGAGTAGCAATTAATAAATTATTATAATTTGAATGGATGAAGTTATAAGATTATTAATTATTTTAAAATAAAAATTAAATTATTATTATTAACAACATTACTATTATTTTATAAATTTAGTTTCATTATTATTATAATTATAATTTTATTATTATTATTATTATTTTATTATAATAATTATTATTTGTGATTTTATTATTATATTTAACTTTTAATATTAAAATCATTAATATTTTATTTTTTTTAATTATCTTATTTTTATTATTATTTATAAATTTTTTATTAATGTTTTTTTTCTTTTTATTAATATTTTATTATTATTACTTTATAATTTTGTTAAATTTATTATTATTACTTTTATTATTAATTTTATAATCTTAGTAAAACTATTATTATTAATAAATATTATTATTATTATTAAAGAGAAAGAGAGAATGAAAGAGAATCCTGTTGTATTTCCATGTTTCTGACTCAGTGGTGAAAATCCCGTCTCCGAAGGCTTGAACTCTCTTTTGTTATGGTTGGTATTATTATATGGAATGCTATGTGTTGTATCTTTCAGTTATCCGTAGATGTAAAGCATGGTTTATGTGTTTTTTTGGCCCATTTCTGGAGTTTGTTAGGTCTAATTAGTGTGGATTTTTACATTTCTTTGTTTTGTTTTCATTGCAGGAGCAAGAAGCTGGTTTGGTGTTTCTTTTTGTTTAACTTTGTATGAATACCTGAATTTTGAAGGGTTTTAGGGTTTTGCAAGATGCTAGGTTCATTACCTATATTGCCTCTCCCTGCCCCTCCCGCTGATGGAAATCTAGGTCCTCTCCCTGAGTCTCAAGTGTCTGAGGAGAGGACTTCTAATGAGGAGCAGAACAAATCAAATTCAGCTTCTCTTCCAGTGCCCGCAACAGTTGCAACCCACACAAGAACTATTGGAATTATACATCCTCCTCCAGATATTAGGACCATTGTTGATAAAACGTCCCAGTTTGTGGCTAAAAATGGTCCAGAATTTGAAAAGAGGATTATTGCAAATAACACGGGCAATGTCAAGTTCAATTTCCTTAACTCCTCAGATCCCTATCATGCATATTATCAACATCGCTTGGCTGAATTTCGTGCTCAGAATCAATCGTCAGGGCAGCAAACTCCTTCCCAGCCTGCTGACTCAGGTGTTCCTGAGTCAGCTCCAACTGCCCCTGTCCCTGATAGTTATGGCACAGCAGCAGTAGAAAAGGTCGATCTTTCTGCCCAGTTTAAACCTGTCAGGAAAGTACTTGAACCCCCTGAAGCTGAACAGTATACTGTTCGCCTTCCTGAAGGAATTACAGGTGAAGAGCTGGATATTATAAAGCTTACAGCACAATTTGTGGCCCGAAATGGGAAATCTTTTTTGACAGGGTTGACAAGTAGGGAAGTTAATAATCCCCAGTTCCACTTTTTGAAACCGACCCACAGCATGTTTACATTTTTTACTTGCGGATGCATATTCCAAGGTTTTGATGCCACCAAAGGGATTGACAGAGAAGCTGAAGAAGAGTGTGTCTGATATGACTACTGTCCTTGAAAGGTGTGTGAATAGGCTGGAGTGGGAGCGCTCGCAAGAGCAAGCTAGGCAAAAGGCCGAGGATGAGATAGAACAGGAAAGAATACAAATGGCTATGATTGATTGGCATGATTTTGTGGTGGTCGAAACAATAGATTTTGTTGATGAGGAGGATGAAGAATTACCTCCTCCAATGACTATTGAGGTGGTTATAAGGAGAAGCAAGGTGTCAGCCACGGAAGATGATATTGTTGAGCCTGAAAAGGAGGTTGAAATGGAAATGGACGAGGAAGAGGTTCAGCTTGTTGAAGAGGGCATGAGAGCTGCTAGTTTGGAAGACCAAGAAGATGGGAAAAAATGAAGATAGAGTTACTGAAGACCCTGAACCACCAATGAGAATTGTTAAGAACTGGAAGAGACCCGAGGAGAGGGTTCCTGCAGAAAGAGATTCAGCCAAGTTCGTTGTTTCTCCTATCACTGGTGAGCTAATTCCTATTAGCGAAATGTCAGAACATATGCGGATTTCTCTCATTGATCCCAAGTACAAAGAACAAAAAGAAAGGATGTTTGCCAAAATTCGAGAGACAACTTTGGCTGCGGATGATGAAATTTCAAGAAACATAGTTGGACTTGCCCGGACCCGTCCTGATATATTTGGTACTACAGAAGAAGAGGTCTCCAATGCTGTCAAGGCAGAGATTGAGAAGATAAATGATGAGCAACCTAAGCAGGTTATATGGGATGGTCACACAGGTAGTATTGGGCGTACTGCAAACCAGGCCATGTCACAGAATATTGGAAATGAGGACCAAAATGATACATCTAATAATGAGGCCAAGAACCTTCTTGGTCCTGCTGCACCTCCTCCAAGACCCTGTATGCCTTCAGTTCGTCCACTTCCGCCACCACCTGGATTGGCTTTAAATCTTCCACGTGGTCCTCTCCAATATTCTGTTCCTCATAGTGGTGCCCTTCCAATTCCTCCACCCAGGCCACCTGTCATTCCGATGATGCCATCTGTTCGGCCTGCTCCTCCTCCTCCAATGCAGATGTCTTCTGGACAGCAGTCAGTTATGGCTGGTCAAGCGCCCCCAATGCCTCCATCAATGCATATGAATAACCAAGGATTTCAGATACCTCCGCCACCAGGATCCCAGTTTACTCCTGTTCCAGTTCCTCGACCTTATGTTCCTCTTCCTGTTCCACCATCAGTTATGCCTATGATGCATCCACCTCCTTTGCCTCAGGGAGTGCCACCACCACCACCACCAGAGGAGGCTCCTCCACCACTCCCAGAAGAACCAGAACCAAAGAGGCAGAAGCTTGTTGATTCTGCTTTGATCCCTGAAGATCAATTTCTGGCTCAACATCCTGTATGGATTGACCTAGTTAACAATTATTATTTTTTAAAATGTTTACATAGCATTATATTTAGCGTCAGTGTTATTCTATATATCCTAACCGGCAGTCTGTTTTATTAACTGTAGGGACCTGTTCGTATCAGTGTATCTGTTCCTAATGTTGATGAAGGAAATCTCAAGGGACAAGTTCTGGAAATTACAGTGCAATCTTTGTCTGAAACCGTTGGTAGTTTGAAGGAAAAAATTGCCGGCGAGATTCAGCTCCCTGCTAATAAGCAGAAATTGAGCGGAAAGCCAGGCTTTCTCAAGGATAACATGTCACTTGCCCATTACAATCTTGGTGGAGGTGAAACACTTACCCTCACCTTAAGAGAGCGTGGTGGTAGAAAGAGATGAGCGTGTAGCTTGCATGTCCGATGAAGAAGGTTGTTGTAATCTTTGCCTTATTGTAAGGCGTATGGACTCTTATAGTATTGATAGACTACATGACGTAATTTCTTGAATTATATGTTGAATACATTAGATTTATTGTATTTTGGACATCTTGAAGTATTTACTGCTTTCTCGAAGACTGATGTTGATTCTTGAATACAGATTTTGGCACCTTGGCGCTTCTGTCTTGAGGGAATGGGAAGTAGTGCAGTTCCTTTATCTAATGCTCTATTCAAGTTATTTGTATCACTGATTATTGCTTGCTTTCTTTTTGTATTTCAGTTTACTATTTTTTTTAATTGAGAAGCTTCTTTGTTGTCAGGGAGGGATTATTTACATATTAACTTTTTGTTTTTTCATTTTCAGTATTTTTTCTTTTCCTGGTCTTTTCCCTAGGGTTTAGGTTGTTGTCATATATTGGATATTTTCTCGTACAAGGTCACTGTTGGACAGTTGGTTGCTGAGAGCTTATATACCTTTAGCTGGGGTATCTTGTTTGGGTTTTAGTCACGAGGTTGTTTTATTTTGTTGTTGTTTATGTCCTTAACCTAGATTATTTGTGGCAGTGGTTGGGATGGTTGTTTTTTTGATTTGGCTGTTTTGTCACAACAGAAATTCTACTTGGACTTGTGGGAAAGGCTGTGCAGCTTAGCCTGATGTGTTTTTGAATGAGATGATGCGCAGGTAGAATGGTCAACAATCTTTTCTGTGCTGTTATAATCCTTATGTTGTGATCTTTCACTTTTTATCTTCTTAGTTTTGTGCTGATGGCAGTTTCTGCCTGCGAATTTATTGCAGAATGAACCAGGTTTGGTATTTTAAAGAAGGCACCGATTCTCGTGTTCATCTTTTTTGGGGATATGTTAGGAAACTTTCTATTTAAGTTAACTTGCTACTGATCTCAATTAAGATTATCTGATCATCCTTATTCTGCCATTGTTGATTTGGCGGAGCTTTTATTAATCTGTGCATTTGTTTCTTCCCCCTTTTTACCCCCTACATCCATTGGCCTGAATATTACGTTTTTTTTTTTTCCTGTGTGAAGCTTTCGGGGAACGACACTAGTAATACTTTCTTTTTAAGAGTTGAAAATATTAAAGGAGAAAAGGTGTTAGTTTAAAATATAGAATTAGGATTAAGTGAAATAAATATTATATTACTACATTCATAAATTTCGCATCGAACGATTATTTAATGTTTTGTTGTATATATAGTTAATTAGTTTTAGTATTACATAATTCTGAGAAGGAAAGTTATAATTTTTCATTTTAGAGGAACACAATAAAGAATTTGTTGGCATAGATTAAAATTTAATCTCTTCATAAATAAAATAATTTGTACATTTTAAAACAAGTTATTTAAGATGCAAATATTTATTAGGTTGAATAATTTGACGACTTAAATAAATTAAGTTAAAATTTCTTAATAATTGGATTACATTTAACCTAGTTCAAAGTGAAATAATCATTTAAGTTTGGCAATAAGTTACACATGTTGAACTTTAAATCCTATTCAAGCAAAATTATTATATATTTTTGTTAATTTAACTGTTTTTTATGTTTTAATTTTGATATTTAACTTGCAGTTATATTTTTTTTTTTTAGTTTATTTACAATAATATAGTCTTTTTTTAAAATGTATATTCTAAAACTGAAACAAAAAGTACAAAAAAAAAAAAAACCACATCTAATTCGAGTTTTTTTTTTGGTTCGCATAAAAATTTGTCAAAATTCCATATAATTCCCTATTATCGCATATCATTTTATTTTTAATTTTCAAAACAGAGGAGTCGTCACCATAATTTATTAAAGGAGAAACTATGGAAAACCAAAAATTAGATAAGGCAAGTTCACAAAACCAGATTCAGAGTCCGGGAGTCGGTTACGTGTGGGGAAGGTATTAGCACCCCACAACGCCCGCCTTAAGGCGGTACCTTTAACT
>Ga0209489_101773_pt1 | contig 44357 bp, 10 predicted proteins | sample SiratrowhiteBW_FD_187527 | JGI IMG/M metagenome (GOLD analysis project Ga0209489, IMG submission 187527) | Root nodule microbial communities of legume samples collected from California, USA - Siratro white BW (SPAdes) (version 2) | ecosystem: Host-associated > Plants > Roots > Nodule | place... | reverse complement strand
TTTTTTTACTTTTGGCGTTTGTCTTTGGAGAAATAATCATAAAAGATAACTCAAATGTTGACCATCCATCACATCGCCGAAAGTTATTCGGCCTTCAGCGTGATATGCTACAGAATTTCTCTTCTCAAAATGTTTACATTAATTTATATAAATTTACCATTTATCTTCTTATGAAAATAAAAAATTAAAACAAACTTTTGTTCACACTAATAAATAGTCGCTGTATATATCAATTTGGGGACGCTTCAGTGGCTTATAGTTTGCCTTATATTAGTTAATTAGATGCCACCTTATTTCTTAATTCATTCGATTTCTCGATTCAAAGTTTTCGAATATTAAATAAAAGAACTTATTTAAAATAATTTTAATTTAGATATAAATTATAGATATGTATTTGAGTTAATCTCATGTAAAACTAAATATATGTACTTAATTATAGTCCTCCACAGTAAAAAAAAAAATAGCGAATATGCACCTATATCAAAACTATTCACAAAACTTTAATTTTTTGTTAAAAAAAGTTATGATACTGTACGTATAAAAACGAACCTGGTGGCTTCTTTTTCTTATTTTTTTCAAGCAATGATTTTTCTATAAATTGGGCTCTCTAGTCCCTTCTCTGACAATGCCTAAACCGAACTTTCATTAAACTTATTTGGTAAAGAATCATTAAAACGTCTTTGATCTACCAAGAATTCAACCTAAACCCTCTAGTCAAAATGTAAACAACCCGTAAAAAAATGAATGCTAATGTAATCACGTGTATTTTTAATACTTTTTTACGTATTCTACAATAAGATCAGATTCGAAATGAATTCGTTATGGTCTAACTTATTATTAACTATAAGTTAATAACATTTATTCGGATTAATTCTAATTTAGTCTAAATGATTATAATTGACTATCGAATAGTAGTGGATGGTTTTAGATGTACGAGATTATTAAGATTTAAATAAAAGTATATAGGATGTATTATTTATCACATTATACACTTATTTATATTCTCATATTCTTACATATTTTATTATAGTTTTATTGAATTGAGCGTCGGAAAATCTTTTGTAAAAAAATCTCTTTAGTTTAATTTTCACCAACTCAGTCATAATTCATTCAGTGCAAGTAAAAACATATTTATTTTCTAATATTTACCAACATTTATTATATAAAGTTACATATTTCTAAAGTAACACAGTTTATATCAATAAACTTGTATAATTTGTTCATTTTTTCATTTAATGATTACTCAAAAACTTGTGTTTTAAGATTCTTACTGAAAAGAAAGTATTTTCATTGTCGAAAGTTATGATATTATTCTGTCATATTATTGAATTGAGTTGTACTTCTAGAAAAGTTTTGTTGGATATTTTTAGAATAAAAGATAAGAAACAAAATAGAGGAGAGAGAACAAAAAACAAAAAAAAAAATGTTTTAGATGAGAAAGGCTAATGTATTATATTATCATCAACCTTATAATTTATAAATCTTAAAAATAACTGTCCTCTAATAATATGGTCCTAGAAATAAGTACTAAAAGCAAAAAGAAAAAGAGATAACAAAATATTTAAAACTTCTTAACTGACTCCTTAGGACTAGAAAAATAATTAGAAGGTGAGGGGCTCTTGAAGCATTTTCCTAACATTTCTCCTTACTTTAGGAGCTGCAAACACCAATGTTTTGTCTTAAAGTTTCAAACCTATTGATTTGAAGTGGTTTTGTGAACAAATCTGCTAACTGATTTTCAGACTTGCAGTAAACCAAAGTCACAAATTCTTCTTCCTGCGTTTCTTTTATGAAAAATAGCTTAATATTGAAATGCTTACACAAGATTATGAGAAATAGAAATAGCAGCTTGGTTATCAACAAAAATCTTGGTACTTTCTTTCTGCTCTAAATTTAAATTTATTAAAATCTTTCTCAACCACAAAGCTTGATTGACAGCAATTGTTGCTGCAATGAATTCTGTATCAGCAGTGGATTATACCACAATTTCTTGCTTCTTTAAGCTCAATGAAAAAATACTAGATCCAAAGGTAAAATAATAGCCTGAAGTACTTCTCATATCATCAATAGAACCTCCCCAGTCACTGTCAGAGAAACAAACCAGCTTAAATTATTTATTCTTTGTGAATTTAAAACCAAAATCACTTGTACCTTTGACATATAGAATCACTCTCTTAGCAGCTTTGAGATGCAATTCGTTTGTATAATGCATAAACCTGGACAAAATGCTCACAACATTTAAAATATCAAGGCATGTTGCAGTAAGATATATCAAGCAACCAATCAAACTTCTGAAGTATCCTTCATTAATTTTATCAGCTCCGTCTTCCTTGCACAACTTTTCCTTTTGATTCATAGGAGAGTTTGCTTCCTTGCATTTTCCAAACTTAAACTTTTTCAGAATCTCCTTGGCATATTTCTTCTGGCAAATGAATACTTCATACTCATCTTGCTTAATTTCCATTCCAAGAAAGAAGCTCATTAACCCAAGCTCTGTCATCTCAAAAACCTTCACCATTTCTTGTTTGAATTCTTGAACCAACCATGCATTATTTCTTGTTAGCAAAAGATCATCAACATAAAGTGAAATTATCAAAACCATCATTGCCCCAATGTTTAACATAAAGAGTGGTCTCAAACAAGCTTTTTGTAAAACCAATGCTTAGTAAATAGTCATATATTCTTCTGTACCAAGCTCTGGGAGCTTGTTTGAACCCATTAAGAGCATTTTTGAGAATATAGACCTTGTCCTTTTCTTCATCCTTCACAAAACCTTCAGGTTGTTCAACATATATTTCTTCATGTAAAATATCATTTAAAAATGCTGAATTTATATCAAGTTGATACACTTTCCAATTCATTTGAGCAGCTACCGCAAGCAAAAGCCTTATGGTGTCAAAACGAGCAACTAGTGAGAAGGTCTCTGAGTAATCCACGCCAGAAATTTGAGCATAGCCTTTCACAACGAGTCTTGCCTTGTGTTTGTTGATAGAACCATCAGCATTAAGCTTGGTTTTGTACACCCGTTTGACTCCAATCACCTTTCCGTTCTAGGGTCGATCAACTAATTTCCGTGTTTGGTTTTCTCAATTATAAACAATTCCTCCTTCATCCAATTTTGGTCTTCCTTTGCTGCTCTAAAATCTGCAGGTTCACAAACAGCAATGTTGCACCTCTCATAAATATCAAACAATGGTCTAGTACCTCTTACAGGAGCATTATCCACCAACTCATTTTGCCAATCTTCTTCTTCTCCAATTCTTGAAGCAGGGGCCTTAAATTGTAGGTCTACCATAGTTGGATCCTTCATCTTTGTCTCATCCCAATTCCACTCTTCATCTTCTATGAAGTAGACATCTCTACTAACAACAATGCTTCTAGTTTGTGGCTGAAAAATTTTATAGCCTTTGTTGACAGTGCTATAGCCTATAAAAATGCCTGGTGATGCTCTTTTATCAAGCTTATCACGCTTGCTCTGTGAAACATAAGTGAAATACAAACATCCAAATATTTTGAGAAAATTTAGAGGAGGTTTGTAACCATACCAAGCCTCATATGGTGTATGATCCCTGGTTGCTTTTGTGGAGAGTCTATTTTGCAAGAAAACAACAATATAAGCTACTTTTGCCCAAAACATCTTTGGTAGATTCTTCTCATGTAACATTCATCTAGTCATTTCTAAGATGTATTTGTTTCTTCTTTCACTCATCCCATTTTGTTGTGGAGTATAAAGAGTAGTTAATTGATGCTCAATGTCAGCTTCCTCACAAAACAGATTGAATTTTTTAGAGATATACTCCTTGCATTGTCAAATCTTATAATTTGAATTTGGTTGCCACTTTGATTCTCCATTAGATTTTTGAACTTTCAAAATGCACCATCCACTTCTGACTTGTATTTTAAGAAAATATCCAACACATTCTTGTGAAATCATCAATAAGGGCAACATAATATCGATTACCTACTAATGAAGGAATTTTTTAAGGTCCAGCTATATCTGTGTGTACTAACTGCAGCTTACAAGTGGCTCTTTTTGTTAACTTTGGAAAAGACTTCCTCTTTTACTTTTCAAATAAACAAGATTTGCAGGTTGGTACGTGATCGTCAAGTTCTGGAAGATCAACTGCCATATTTTTGGACTTCAATTGCAGCAACCCTTGGTGGTGATAATGCCTGAGCCTCTTGTGTCAAACTTGTGTGATGTTTCCTTGATTGGAAAAGCAACTTACTCCTCCTCCAATGGATTTAGAGCAAAACTTTTTCCATTCATTTTTACTTTAAAGATATTCTAACCAGCTGTATCTCTAATTGAACAAAAGTTGTCTTTAAAGAACAACTAAATGGAGGGTGCCCCATTTTGCCACAGTGCTGATAAGGTGGGTAATTTTTCTTTTCACCCTTTTCTTTGTTGTAATTATTTGCATTGCTAGTTGGATTATTTTTCTTAAAGTTTTTAGCTTGTTGGCTCTTAGCTAGAAGAGCACCTTCACCTTCAACAGCATGATCTTCCCTCATCAATATTCGTTGCTCTTGGGCTTGCAAGGCATGTAGCACTTCTGCCAAAGTGATATTGGACAGATCCTTTGTATTCTCCAATGAAGTGATCAATGCTTCATACCTTTCTGGCACTGTTACTAGAATTTTCTCAGCAAATCTGGAATCTATAAAATCCTTGCCCAACAGCCTTATTTTGTTGGCAATGCACAATAATTTGTCTGAGTATCCCTTATTTGTTTCAGAGTCTTTCATTGAAGTTCGAACTCCCTCATTAAATTTAACACCTGCATGCTTCGAATTCTTTCATCTCCAGCATATTCCGCCTTTAGATAATTCCAAATCGATTTTGCTTATTTGAGTGTCATGATCCTAGTAAAGATGGTTGTAGAGACTCCAGCAAAAAGGCATGATTTTGCCTTAGTTTTTTGGGTCTTTTTCTCTTTATGATTCTTGCATAGTGGGATTGTCTGGGAGTGGAAGGATTTCATAATCTTCTTCAACAACTTCCCAGAGGTCTAAAGCCTCTAGGTAAGTCTACATTTTGACCACCTAAAAATCATAATTTTCTCTATTGAAAACTGGAAGAGCTGCTTGGAAGAAACTTGTTTCAAAATCTATTTTACAGAGGTCCCGTCAAAAAATGTTATGTTACCAATTATTGAATATTTTTGGAATAAAAGATAAGAAACAAAATAGAGGAGGGAGAGAATAGAGAACGTAAAAACAAATATTTTAGATGAAAAAGACTAATGTATCATATTATCATCAACTTTATAATTTATAAATCTTAAAAATAACTGCTCACTAACAATATGATTCTAAAAATAAGTAATAAAAGAAAAAAAAATAACAAAATATTTAAAACTTCCTATAGGACTAGAAAAATAATAAGAAAAAAAATTAGAACATGGGCTTGTGAAGCATTTTCCTAACAAGTTTCTATCAGAAAACTAAACTTTGGTCCTCATATACTTATAGAGAGGTCAGTCTGTTAATTGAATTGTTTTAGTATATCACAGTAGTCATACATAGATGGTTTATGAATATAATCTTTTCTTAATTCACACAAACATCTTTTCAAATTCAGTCTAACAGTAAAACAGAAAATACATAAAAATGAAGTGATCCTACGAACTTAAATAATCAATCTTGTGTTTTTTTCTTATATTGATACAACTTCTAAATGATTAGGCAGACAGCTTTCATTGTAATGATGGTGCCAAACCTACAAACCCCTAGCATGGCCTGAGTCGAGTAACTCTAATCTATTAGCAATGAGTACCCAAATAATAAAGCAAATGGGGTCCTCCTAAACTTCATGATGATAGTTCAATCCAGGGTCCCAACTTTAGCACTAATCCCCATCTACATAACATAACACTTGCCCATTCATGAAATGGCTTTTATAGTAGTCAGCAGCCTTGTCCTAAGGTCAGGTTATGTGTCTTTTGTTCAAAAAGTAGTAGCATTAGATCGTGTCCCATTCCATGCTCCTCTCCCACTATAAATAGTGAAGAGAGCCACACCCTTATGACCATCCCTGTGTGTCTAAATTAAATTTAGGATCATATTTTCTTCTTCTTGCTCTCTCTTTGAAAATGAAGGTCTCATATGCAACACTGTGCATCATGATTACCTTGTTCGCGCTAGCTGAGACAGATTTGTGTGTGACAGCAGTGACGTGTAACGCGTTGCAGCTGAGTGCATGCGCGAGTGCCATCACCTCCTCCACCTCTCCTTCATCTCTTTGTTGTAGCAAACTGAAGGAACAAAGGCCTTGCCTTTGCAAGTATTTGAAAGACCCCAACCTCAAGAGGCTTGTTAACTCTCCCAATGCTAGGAAGGTTGCTAATGCTTGTGGTTCCCCATTCCCCACTTGCTAGATAGACTTCAGTATGTTGCAGTTCGACTATTATTAGGTTTGTCGGAGTATCTTATGTGTGTTTTTTCTGTGTAATGTACTCTGTTTTGTTTTGGATCATGAAGTGGGACAGGTCCTCTGGTTGTCCCTGAGTTTGGTGTGTTTGTGTTTCAACAATCACACTTTGTGTTGGAGAATTTGATGTTGTATTGTACTAGCTATGATGTGCATCTAATCAATGAATGTGTAGTCTGTTTGCTGATTATGAACGCCCAGCTTTTACTTGTTCCATCGTACGAATAATTTTCGCCTGAAATTGTATTATAAAAATCTCTTTGCATAACTAGTTATGAGACAATCATTTTTCATTTCTTGTTGAAGTCGACAACTGTTACTGTAAAACTGTTGGTACTAATGTTTGGACCACAGGTTAAATAACTTCATGGTTAACTTTAGTTTCAAATCTATTTAGTGTATGTATAGAATAAACCAAAACAAAGAAAACGAATGTGAGTAATTATCTTGTGTGATCAAAATGCATATAGATCAACGCCCACCACCCTACCTGGATTTGTTCCACCCATTGTTAATTTTATATACATAAATATTCTTAGTTTTAAATTATGAATAGTTAAAACTTACTAAATATAATTATATAACCACGGACATATGATTAATATTACTTGTTTGTGAGATGAATAAATTGTTATTGAAAAATAGTTTTGTGATATTAGTATTTATTTTTAAGACAAATGATTATGATTGTGATGGTCAATAACTTGTGCACTTTGAAACAAACATCACTACTAGATATCTCAATAACTTCTTAAAACAATAAAAATAACGGTGACAATAATATGATATCAGTAACTTTTGTACATTCGAATGCTTAAATAAAATTCAATATTTCTCTTCGCGGAATGAACTGAGTCAAACTTGTCATGTTTTATCTTAGACGTTACGTTGAAGGGAAAAGAAAAGAATGTAGTAAGAGTGAACGGAGTAAAACTTACCACGAGAATGCTTTAAAAATAAAATATATTTTAATTTCTTCTGCGGTAATAATTAGATTGAAACAGTGTTCTTACAAAAGCCAACAGCAATATTCTACCGAGTCAGACTCTTTTCCCCCCAAATATCAAGCCGAAGACATTGGATGTCTCTTTCACTCTCCTCCCTTCTTTTACTCTCTACCATCAGCAAATATATAGGATTTAAATATGTCATGCATATGATAATGATCATAGCGACAATAATACAATGCCAAACAATTTCATAACACCAAATTCATATAATAAAATTTGCAACAATTCGGCCTTTTTAAAAAAAATCTCAACTTTTAAAGACAGCGTAAGAAATTTACCATTATCTCTTACGGCAGTTCTTGGGAAATTCCTAAGCTAAGAAGTAATTCTTACTCTTGACGACCATTGGAGAAAGTTGACATGATTTTCAACTGGAAGAGCTGGTTCTTGCATAAAGAATCGGTCCTTAGGATCAAATTAACATTTTAAGAGATAATAAGTGAGACCCGTCTTAAGTTATTAGAACTTTGCATCATTAGATAGAAACTGACCAAAGTTCATAAATTTAATATGGCAATAATAAGATCCACGAAAAGCGAGTTTTTATCAGAACAGCACATGCAAGTGAGACACCAAAAGGTGAATAACCAGTAAGTCTCAAAACTTTGAAACTATAAGATTGGAATATATTAAACCCACCATCTATCTTTATATTTCAAGTATTCTTCTACTACAGCATAAATACTATATATTCACCCTTAATACAAGAAGAAGGTTTTGCAAACACTGTTCTTCCTTCTCTTATACCCCAATATCCCTTATCCAAAAGCAAAAACATGACCACCAAAATTGAGTAAACATGTCCAACCCGTTTAAACCAAGAAATCATAATCAGGCCTTATCAGAGTCAGCACCTTGGTGGTGGGGGTGGTGTTGTGTGGCCAATCCAAGCCCTTCATTGCGGTGCTTCTCCCAGAAACCAGTATCAGCCTTGGAGTGTGCCCAATAGTACAAAATGGAGGCCAACATGGACAGCAAGGTCAAGGCAGCTCCAGCAGCAAACACACCTTTGCGCAGGGTTGCACAAGACAAATCATGCCTCACAAAGTACCCTCGGTACTTGGTGTGGTATGCATTCCTCGCAGACCCTGCTAACAAACACGCCTCTGCTCCCAGAAAACTAATCCTGATTTCACAGTAGTAATAATTCAAAAAAAATCAAACATCTTTCAATCTTCATTCATTTTTATCTTCTAACAGAAATATGCCCAATCAATTCACAGTAACTGAAGTGAAAGCGAAAGTCTATTTAGAAAACTATGGTTCAAAATTATGTTCAATTTTTGGTTACTACAATTAATTAGTGAATTCTTAGGGGTTTAATTGTTTAGATGCGCAATTAGAAGAGAGTGCGAATATTTCACTTAATTGGTTGTTACCAGGAGAGGATGAAGGATACGACGGCGCAAGTGGCGGAGCAACCGGAAACAAGCCCTTTGCCGCAGCATAGGCATCGAGTGACGGCGTTGAGGACGGCCTGGCTGAGGATCAGGAGAGCGACGGCGGCGAAGCCGTAGACGGTGGAGGCGTCGGTGGTGTAAACGCAGAAGGTTCGGTCATCGTACTCGTCGGGGAGCACCTTCGCCTGAAAACGGAAAAGGAATCAGATTTGAGAGTAGAATCGAAAAAGAAAAAAAGGCAAAGGGAGAGGAGAGAGAAAGGGAGGGTTACCTCGCTACGACGTCGTTCGGCGCCAATGGCAAAGACGAAGGCTATGAGATGCAGAGCGATTATGAGAACCAAAATGGTTACAGAAACTGCCATCGTTTTGTTTCGATACTCCTTTCTCTCACTTCACTTCACTCGCGCTGCTTACTTTTTTGCTTCGTTTTTGTATGCTTCTTCCTATGTTATGTTCTTTAACATGTTCACACTCTCTCTCCACTTCACACTTTTCGTGAACCCAATTCTTCCGGTTTTTTTTTTTCTTTTATTCCTACTTCTTCACTTCGCTTTCTAAATTGCATTTGCAAATTCCAAATTTTTTTTTTCTATTTATAACAATTTAGATATTTGTATAAAATGGATTAAACAAAATTATTAAATTAAAATGGTTAATAAAATAAAAGGTAAGATGACGTTGATGTAATTATTAATAAAGAATAATAATTCTGCTACCGAACTTGTCGGTATTCAGTTTTTATGCCTTATTTTGTTATTGAGAACTTAACTCCTTTAAATAAATATGTAAGGTGAAAATGGTTCAGTTTGAATGAAAATGTGTTATTTGGGTTGATAATTTTGAATTAAATTTTCAATATGAAAAACTTTGGTTTTTTATAATAATTTTAGTTGATTCGAGCTCAATTGAATCCATAAAAAGATATCTGTCGTCTTTAAAGAAATGTATAAAGTGAAAAATAAATAAAAGAAATAGTAGCTTTTGGTTGTTTAAACTAGTTTGGCGCTTGAGTTGAGCTTGGGATTGGCATTTGTGAAGACTAGTGGAAAAGTTTTGTTTTGGTGAGTCATTGTTTGAAAAGAAATGAAAAACAAAAAAGGTTGGGTTTAGGGTAGTGTGTGGAAATAAAAAAAAAGACAACCAATGTAATGATGTGAGTGACTTATTGAGTGTAGCTGTGACCAAAAATTGTTGATCATGGGACCTACTTGATCTTTAGGATTCAAGTGGGGTGCGGCCCACTTACTTACTGCAATCGATATCTGTGTGTCAAAACAAAAATAGCTGGAACACGGTTGTCTGGTCGGAGCGCCGCTATCCTTCAGTGTCGTTCCATTGCCCTGTTCTTAATATATCAGGATCTCAAAAAGAGTGTCTTAACTAATTAAGAAATTAGTGAATAAAACTAATTTAGATTTCATAAAATGTATTTAATTGAAATTACCTTAAGTGTAATCTTTAAAATAATTGTAAGACATTATACATTACATTCTAATTTCAAGCACAAACTTCACGTCGTTACAACGACTTCTTGTGGACACCTCTTGTGTGCACAATTTCAGCTTATAATCAGACCGTTGGCCCCTGTTCATTTTTATTTTCAATAACTTTTCTTACATTCCTAGTTTTTTCTCGTTTATTTTCTCTATATTTGTTATCTTCTCCTTTTAACATATTTCACCAATAAGATTATTTTATAATTATTATCACTTCTTAGCCATTAAAAATTATTTTAATAGAACTTAAATTGTATAGATTAGGTATCATTATGTGTATTCAGTATCTATTTATTTGAACCAATTTAAATGGATTTATTATAAAAGAGGATGGATTCTGGTGGATAGATTCTATTTTGTTAATCTAATTTGAGAGAATGAATTAAGAGAGATTTGCAGGATCACATCTTTAATTATATAAAAAGATTTGAAGGGATATAAATGGAAATTATGAAATAATCTTCATAAATAATGTAGAAATTACAAAATACTCTTATAAGTGAGTCATAACTTTAGAAATTATGAAATACCTCTTTTAGTGGGTTTAGGGTTTGTTCCATATACTGTAGTATGCTAATAAGTACAACTTTGTGTAGCCTGTGAGATTCCTTTGTAATTATTAGCATTAATGTATATTTATTATAATAATATATATATATATATATATATATATATTATGAAAATTAAATTGATTTATATCTCTTATAATTGAACCATAATTCTTTAAATAATTGATTCCAATAATTATATATTTTTTCATTCATAATACTTTAATTTATTTTAAAACAATTTACATATACTCAATATAATCTATCCATTCATAGTTATATTAAAATAATTAAATCAATAAAAGTTATTTACTTTATAAAAGAAATAACAAAAGTATATTATACATATTATGTTGTTATATATTTATTCTTTTTTTTTCATCGATGAAAACATATTTACTTAATGTTTAACTGAAAAAAATCAGAAAAACATATATCTTTTTCTCCTTACTTGATTCAATATTTATGATAAATTTGAGGGGAGAAGATGTTATTTAAAATATTTTTTATTCATCTTAAAAACAACTTTATTTCCTTTTAAATATAAAATTATTAAAACACAAAAGTAAAGATGTTCATCTATTGAGTTAGATAAAATCATTATCAACATACTGAAAAATATCTAGTGAAAAATATCTAGTTAAGTTTATTCAGTTTCTATATTTTTTATATTAAAGTCAATTTAATCCAATTCATTTTTATTTTTTACCATCTTATTTCACAATGATCAATTAGTAATTTCTGAAATATATCAATTAAAAAAATTAAAACAAATTTATAACATTATCAAATCATTCTCAAACTTTCATAATTATTCCCCTCAAATCCCTTTAAATCTTATCCTCTATTTACTAATCTAAACAACTACATCATTCATACACAATCCACTCAAATATTTTAAAATTCATTCTCTCAAATATGCTTTCTCAATCAAAATCTAAGTACTATGAAAAGAAATAGAGATAAAAATAGAAAAAAATGCTTAAATAAAATAAAAATAAAGCCAGTTTAATTAAAAGGATATAAAAAATATAATAAAATTAATCTTCTCATGATTTGATATAATATAAATAAGTATTATTTTATTAATAGTTTAAATTAGTAATGTTTTTATTTCATTAAAAAGTTGTTATATTTTTTTGAATTTTATTACAAGCTCAAGTATATTCAGATATTATCATTAAAACCAATTATTACATCTAAAATATCCTTCGTGTTAAAGTTTGAAATTCTATCAGAATTTTGTTTTTACAACACACGTCATAAATCATAAATTGAGAAAACAAAGTGTATATAAATTATTTTTTGACACAAAATACATTTTCTATTTTTTCTTGCCACAATTTCTGAGTGCTTACCAAAGGACAAGGCAAACCCAGGACAAAGCAGCTAGCAAATATGAATCTGATGAATTTTCTATGGCCACATCACACGCCATTGTCGTCTACTGTGTACTGTCTTTCTGCTCAGTATGGATTGCAACTCACCTCACAATTCAATTTACGATAAAGTCATTTGGAACAGAGGACTTAAATCAAGATAACATAGGGGCCTTATAAGTGTGTCGGTTTCTTCTAAAATTTGGACCACGACAGAGGAACAAGTTTCTTCTATATTCTGACAAAGCTATTTAACATAAATGAAATAAGTTTCTTCATTCATAGTTCCACCAGAAGGCTTTTATCATAATATTTTATTAATAACTTGTTTGTTAATTTATAATAATTAAACTTGTCAAATTAATAAATTATTAGCGTTTTTTTTCTCAAAATGTCAAAAATTAATATATAGATATATACCTAATTAAATTATATTTTATTTAAAATGATGAAAGTATTTGACTTCATATAAATGGTGTAACATGAAAAGGCAGTAATGAACAGTGAAAATTAAATAATTAGCACTGGAAGAAGTTAAAAATGAAAATAAGAGAGAATGTGAGAAGAAATGATTGAAGTACTTTGTACCTCGATAACAATTAAAAAAATGATATATTTCTGTATAACAGTTCTTTAGTATCTTACCCTTAAAATTGTAATAGCAGTTTTAATAAAATGAATAATAAATAATAATGTAACTGTTTTTATAGGTAATTATAAAAATTAAACTCTTGTTTTATTTAGCTATAAATATTAAGCAAATTAATTATTTTAGTAATAAAGAAAAATAATTAATTTTTATACCTATTTTATATGATTTTAATTTATATATTTATTTACTATTTTTATTGTAATAATAAATATAAAAAGTATTTATATTCATTGTTATAAAAAAAAATGTAAACATATGACTGTACTTACACTAGTGTACATAATGTTTGTTTTAAATACATTAACATGATAAGAAAAAAAAAAAATCTTTGCAACACATAAGGCAACTTTCAAGTTTCAATATAAACAAAATTATTAATATTTTAAACTTTTTTAAGGGAAAATGGTTTTATTTTTTTAGAATGAGGTAATTTATTTCAATATTGTTTAAAATAGACAAAAACGGTAATTACTAAAATAGGTAAATCTTGTCCATCTGATACGATTTTTATATGAAGATATGATGTTAATTGAGCATGATTTTACTTATGCAATGAATAAATTGTGGAAGGCAATTAAGTGTTTTTTAAATTTTCTTTCAAAAAGATGATGAGTTCAGTGGTATATGAGATATACAACATACTAAATATAATATTTATTGACACATCTATCTAGCATTTGGGACCATCTATCTATATTTAGTATATATAGAAAGAATAATCACTTTTTATATTTATTGCATTTAGTATAGTATAGATGAATCTAAATATTTATCTACATTTTTATTTTTATTGACATTTATTAAAAAAAATAAAAGGAATAATAAGCTTTTCTAACCACCAAATCTATGTCTAACTATAGAGGCTTAGTCTTCCTTTTTTTTTTCACCTTTGAATATAGATTGTCAATAGATAAATGATTAAAGTTATCTACCCATGCAATAAATGTTAAGAAAGATTATTATTTTGAAATATGTAGATAATTGGAAGAAATATAAATTTGTGTGTCACCAGATATTGCATTCATCACACAAATTTATATCCAGCAAAAAAAATTATATGCATTCATAACACTCCACTGAATATAGATTGGTTTGTGAAAAAATATATATAAATATTTAATTTTTTTTACCAAATACAATAAACATAAAAAATGAATGATTGTTATTTTGAAATATTTAAATAATCAGAAGAAATATACAAAAGAAATATAGATCGGTATGTGAATAAATATTGTATTTATTAAGTTTTATACCAATCTAAATAAAACAATACCAGAAAAGAATAAGAGGAAAAGTAAGGATTCATACTAGAATAGCTCTTACACTAAAATCAACTACCTACATACTATTTACAATACTGAGCTCAGTTCCCTCGGAATGCTTGAATAAAAATTGAGATAAAAAATAGAAAAAATACTTCAATAAAACAAAAATAGAGATTGTTTAATTATAAGGATAAAAAATATAATAAAATTAATCTTCTGATGATTTGATATAATATAAACAAATATTATTTTATGAATAGTTTAAATTAATAATATTTTTATTTCATTATTAATCTTTTTAATTTATTACAACTATTATTTTATTATTGTTACTATTTTATTTATTTCAAATCAGCATTCAAGAGTGCAGCTAGCAAATATGAATGTGATGATCACATCACAAGCCATTGTTGTATATTGTGTACTGCTCTGTATGGATTGCAACTCACCTCACAATTCAATTCACAATAAAGTCATTTTTGGACACAGAGGACTTAAATCAAGATAATATAAGGGCTTATAAGAGTGTCGGTTTCTTATAAAATTGAACCAAAACAGAGGAACAAGTTTCTTCTATTCTGTGACACAAAGCTATTTAACATAAATGAAATCTCTATAATAGACTAAGATTCTTTATTCATAGTCCCACCTGAAGGTTTTTATCATAATATTTTATTAATAACTTGTTTGTTAATTTATAATTCAATTAAACTTGTCAAATTAATAAATTATTAGCTTTTTTTTTTTTACCAAATGTCAAAATTAATATATAGATATATACATAATTAAATTATATTTTATTTAAAATGATGAAAGTAGTTGACTTCATATAAACATTGTAATGCAGGGGAAAAATTTGATCCCAAACCTTGACAGTTAAAAATTTATTAATAAAATATTATATATTAATTAAATAATAATATATATAGTGTTAATGGATGTGACAGTCAACAGTAAATTTCATTACCAAAAGGCACGAACTAGGAACAATAACACTCTTACATGTCCATATATTATTTATTTGATACTTTTAAAAAAAATAATATTTTATTGTAAAAAATAATACTTTATTATGAAAATATAATATTTTATTATAAAGTAGGTTAACATATTTTGATTTCAGTTTTTTTTTATATTCTATTTTTTGTTTCTCTCTCTTACTCTTTATTTTCTCTACTCTCTTTTCTTTCTCTCTCTTTTTTTTATTTAATAGAAAATAGTGTATTCTTATCTTAATTTTTTATTATTTTTATTTTATTTTATTTTAAAAAAAAGTAATATTTACATTACATTAAATCTAATATTATATTTTTATCCTTTTTTCTTTTTTATTAATTAGAAATTTATTTTTAATAATACACATATATATAATTAGTATTAATTTTTATTTTTATTAATATTATTATTATTTTTTAAATAATCATATAATTTTTTATATTTATAAATATGTTTTATTCATAATAACAATATATTATTATTATTTTATTTATTGTAATTATTATTATTATTTTATTTAATTATAACATTTTTCTTTTAAAACCACTTTATTTGATTTTTAATATTTAAATCTTATCTAAAATACAAAATACTTTTCAAATGAGAATAAAATAAAACGATAAAAACTTTATGGTTGATACAAAGAAGAAGAAACATCATAAAAATGTTTAAATTTATTTATTTAGAGTTAGAGTTAAGATATAGTAAATGTTAGAATTGATATGAAGAGGATAAGGCACCACCACAATTATATTTATATTTGTTTATTTGATGTTAATATTGAAATACAATAAAAGTAAATATTAAAGACAAATATCAAAAACCAAACTAAAGAAAGATTTTTTATTAAATAAAAAATAATAGAGGGAAGAAAGAGATAAGGGAGAGAGAAAGAGTTGAGAGAAAAATGAAAAAAAAGTAAGAAATAGAATAACTAAAAACAAATAACAAGATAACACCTCATAATAAAATATTATTATTTTTTTATATATAAGAATATCAAATGAATATATTGACACAGTCTCAAAATATCATTACTCTTATAGAAATTAGTACTTAAATAATAACTATTTTATTTATTATTGGAAGAAGTTAAAACTAAATATTGATATATTCTACCTTTAAAACAATTAATAAAAATGATATATTCCTGTATAACAGCTTTTTAGCATATAAATTTTTACGATTCTACCCTTAAAATTGTAATAACTATTTTGTTAAAATGAATAATAAATAATAATGTAACTGTTTTTACAAGTAATTATAAAAATTAAACTCTTGTTTTATTATATATATATATATATATATATATATATATATATATATATATTAAGCAAAATAATTATTTTAGTAATAAAGAAAAATAATAAATTTTTATACCTATTTTATATAATTTTAAATTTTATATTTATTTACTGATTTTATTGTAATAATAAATATAAAAATATTTATATTCATTGTTAGAAAAAATGTAAACATATGACTGTACCTACACTGGTTATAAAATGTTTGTTTTAAATAAATTAACAAGAAAAGAAAAAGTCGTTGCCAAGAGTTATCTGTTTTTTATTTTGCAACACATAAGGTAAGTTTCAAGTTTCAACGTAAGAAAATTATTTTATATTTTAAACATTTTAAGAAGAAATGGTGTTTTTATTTCATAATGAGATAACTTTCTTCCGTGTTAGTTTAAAATGGGCAAAAACTTTAATTACTAAATTGTGTAAATTGTGTTAATCTAGTGAGATTTCTATATTCTGAAATAAATCGTGGGAGAGTTATACTTTTTTTTTTTTTTTTTAATTTAAAAGTCGGTAGAGACAAACATGATTTCTTAACCACTGATCAAGTAAAATCGTGTGTGTGGAGATATAATTTAGGTGTCGTTGAGATTGTTTTTTCAGAAGGTTGATTTAAGTTTTTTTTTCTCCATCTAAATTGGTGTACAAAGTAATAAACTCAATATTTATTAACACATCAATTTATATTTTTCCTGACTATCTATATATTTTAAAAAACAATCTTCTTTGACATTTATTACTTTTATATACATTTATGACAATCAATCTATATCTAGTTTGACTATCTAGATATTTCAAAAGAACAATCTTATTTTGATTATCTACATATTTCAAAAGAACAATCGTTTTTAAAATTTATTGTGTATCTCAATATTTACCTACATATCTATTGACACACCAATCTATATTCAGTGGTCTATGAGCCAGAAAGGCTACTCTTCCTATTTTGTCACCAATGAATATAGACAGTCAATTGTGAATAAATATATAAATAAATATTTAAGTTTTTGTACACCAAATGCAATAAATATCAAGAAGGATTGTTTTTGGTGTGTCAATAAATATTTCAATTGTATATCAATCTAAATGCAGCAAGAAGGAGAGAATTTAGAAAATTAGTAAATGTTTTTGGCTCAGACATCACTGAATGTAGATTGTGTGTAATGTGGCTAAATGAAAGTATAATCACCAATGTAATATTAGAGGAAATATGACAGTAGAAAATGGAAATTATTCTCAAAAACAATAGCTATTATCCAGGGAGAATCATAACCTATATAACATTATAGACTTATAAGAGACAAGAGAGATAGAGAGAGAATTTCAAGAGACAAGAGAGAAAGAGAGAGAATTCTAAGAGACCAGAGAGATAGAGAGAGAATTCTAAGAGACAAGAAAAAATATTACACACATACCACTCCCCTTTTCCCCACCTCCACTATCTTAAATAAAGTAGTCATCCCATTTATGGTTGGATTTTTTTTTACTTTTTCCTCTCTCATTCTTAGTGGTGTCCCAACTTTTTGTTGCCATGTGTCCTTTGCCTCCAACTCATTCTTCCTCTTTGCTACTTGGTCCTTCATTCATTCTTTTCCCTTTACTGTTGAGTCCGTTACAATTTCTCCTCCATTGAATCCAACCTTGTTGTCAAGGTTGAAATTAGCATATGTTTTTGTATGCTACATCTTCCTAAGTGGCTTCTATTTCAGGCATACTTCCCCCTGGAGCAACACCTGCCATATCTACTGTCCATCTTTTTTTTAAATCATCCAACAGTCCATCACCTTTATTGGCTGAAGTAAAGGGCCTTTTTCATTGGTCAACAACAAGAATGACATGTAAGGTTGTGATACATCTTCTTTAAATGATTTTAAGAGAATCATTGCAGTAGGGGTAATTTGAGTTTATAAGTCAGTATCCCAATTCTCTCATTGCCAGATTGTTCCTCAAAAGCCAATGAGTGTTGCCTGTATGGTTGCAACTTAACTAAAAGTTTTTTATTGTTCCTCAAAGCTAATGAGTGTTGCTTGTTTGGTTTCAACTTAACCAAAACCAAGTCACCTACAGCAAACTCCAGATGTCTTCTGTTCTTATCAGCTTATCGAGAAAAAACGTTCCTTTGTTTCAATAACTTCTTGATTGAAGGAGGGTCTGAGTCATCACTTCTTGATTGAAGGAGGGTCTGAGTTATCAGCATGATATCTTGTCAAGGTAGGCGGGTCCCTACCATGAAAATGAGTGTTATACCAATATTCTGTCCAAGTCAGTACTTTAGACTAGTTCTTTGGATTGTAAAATGTGAAGCACCTTAAATATATTTCTAGACATTTGTTTAGTACCTCTGACTGGCCATCAAATTGTGGATGGTAAGCTGAAGACATCACCAAGGAAGTGTTGAATAAATACTGTCAAAATTGATGGGTGAATATTTTATCTCTGTCTAAGACTATGGATTCAAGCATTCCATGAAGTTTAACAATACTATGCATGAACACCTCAGCCATCATTCTACTATTATAAGATCACCAAAGTGACCATATTTTGATAATCGATCCACCACTACCATACTTATTGTGAAACCAAAGAAATTTGGCAACTCTATAATAAAATCCATGGCTCATCCTCCCATGAAAGGCAATAATAAGAGAAAAAAAAAGAAAGCAAAATACTTGAAGAACAATCACCATTCATATAGTACTTCAATGTAAGGTTGCTAAAATTTGCAACATGTGTGTCCAATGTTGCCAACCAAGAAGTTCCTAGGACTAAATTTGCTCCAGCTTTAGGTAACAGACAAACAGATAAAAATAATACATGATTATGTATTTTCACATATCCTTTGCACAATGCAGTCATTGTATTGTCATTTTCCACAGGAGTAATGAGACTATTACACCCTATAGTTGTCTTCGAAATTTCAAGATGTCCAAGAAAGATGGTGTTCTATCTCCAATAATTGTTTTATAGAGAGAGGTGGGTCAGATTCATCAATCTTAAACAAAAACATGTATTTATTTGGACATCTATGACTGGGAGTCAATTTCCATCACATATATAGCATAATAAATTCTTTTTTCTATTCTTCATCTTTGTTGAAGTCATTCTCTTCCCTCATCACGCTTTCAATATTCAAAAAATAAAAATAATAATAACAAAATATTATGCAGGAGCTCAACCAAATATCTTAAAGTTAAAATCAAACATTCCTAATAAAAGTTCTTTATTTATTCTTAAAGGGTTCTTTTTTATTTGTTTATAGAATGTTTGAAAGTTAAAATTTTTAAAATGCTTTGATTGATTAGTTTTGAAACATACAGAAAATTCTTCATAAATAACTGATTTTTAATAAATTTTATAGATTATTTTAAAATATAATCTATTATATTATAGTATAAAATAATTGATTATAAACGCGTTACTTTTATAATTCAAACATATCTTCTTAAAACATTTTTAAAAATTAAAAAAAATCAAAGATATTAAATAAATATAATAAATAAAACAAAACAAACTTAATCTATTTCATAAAATACATATATTCGCACATAAAAACTAGCGGTGCATGTAAGATCCATCGTAAAAGAAACTAAGGAGTTTTCATTATTCAAAATCATTTAATCAACTTGAAAAAATAAACTAATATGTACACAATCATTATTAGCAAGTTATCATGACGAAGCAATTACTTCACCCCCACCTTATTAGTGTGACATGAAAGCTAGAACAAAAGTCTGATGCTATAAATATTTTAAATTTAAATATATTTGAACTAATTGAAACTATTAAATTTATAATTTATTTATCTATTTTAGTTTTGCAGCTTACGTATATTTTAAAACGTAAAAGTAATTAATTACCGAATTTATTGTGAAAAAATATTTTAGTTATTTTTATTAATAATATCATAATTTTAATCTTTATTTAGAAAATGCTCATAATATTACTCGTAATTCAAGAAATAAAATTAAAAATTATGGGTGTTTCAATAATAAACTTAGAAATAACTCAAGGATTTAAAATAAAACTACCAATTAGTACATATAGAAATAATTGAGAAAAAAATACTTATTTATTTGATAAAAAGGGACTAAAGTACACAATTTAGATCAAATATAATATATAACAAATATTACAACTAACAGAGAGAAATATAGGATGTAATAAATGATTTGATAGAAAGGGATAAAAGAAAAAAAAAAAGTATCGCTCTATAAATTGTTATATGAATTATTGTATAAATAAAATATCTTTAATTTTTTTTTTTGTATGAAATGAAAAAGCTGTAATTTTAATAATTCATGTATTAAATATTTTATTTGTTAATAGGCATAGATAAGAAATTTTTTGACAAATGGTTTTTGAAAAATAAATATTTTCTGCAACGGAAACGTAATTAAATATTTTTTTAAACAAAAAAGTGTAAAATAAAGGGAAAAATAATTTTTTATTCATTTTTATTACTTTAATAACCTAACATAAATGAAAGTTTCTATTTTGAATTATATTTAATAAAAATATTTTAATTTATTTTTGTTGTACTGAGCCCAAAATATTAATATATAACTCTTCAATTTACAGAGTATTTTATTTATGGTTACTACATATAAAGCAATGTAATTCATTTTTCATACATAAATTTGTTATATAATAATAAAAGCATTTAATGCAAAGAAAACCATCTTTATATTTTGAAAATTATTTTCTCAAAAATAATCAGACAAAAAAAAGTTCAATAATTTTATTTAATCTATAAATTTTTTACTATCAGATGGAGTTCTGAGCTCAAATACCATAAACTGCTTCATTCAGTAATTGATTGAGAATGAAAAGACAAGTATTCATACATGTGGATTGCATTACTTCAATAATCTAGCTACCTCAACTAATTATATCACTCTCTGTGCATTAAATACCTTTGCAACACATTGGTGGGTAGGGCATAATTCCATAGTTAATTGTGTGTATGAGAGTAAGCGTTTTATGTTCTGAAAATGTAGTGTTGTTGACTTAAGCATGAATTAAGACAATTTGTAGATAGAGAAGGAGAGATATGATCATGTGAGATTGTGATATTCAAGAGCTATAATTATTCTTCTGTATTGTGTACAATCTGTGGCAGCTGAACCATCTTGTGTTTGAAGAAGGGCAGTGGATGAAAGAGGAGTTGGTTATGGTTTCACCCCTTCCATTCCATATCAAATTTTTGGAATAGCTCTATAATATAATTATACTCTGATGAGTACAATTCTGAGGTGGATGGTGCTTAACTCAATTCCCAGGAAATAGTGAGGGTAACCAATATACAGTCTTTTGAGTAAGAATCCTCAATGAATGTTTTGATAGGAAAGGTTGAATTTTCACAAATTCCAACCCTATAGGCAAGTTAAAAAGTTCAACGATATTATTTAATTGAACAGAAACGCCCTTGTCATCAGATCCTTCAGCAAGAAATGGCCAGAGAGAATCTCAAGAAATTGGGTTTGAGTGGCATAAAACTATGAATGATAAGATCAACATGATGAAGAAATGATTGTAAGTCTATTTGCATAGGACTTTATGGCATGGTGATTTTTCAGAGACAGATTTGGCTCCTCTGTGAATCAAGACATGGTAATGACATTTTGATCGATAGATAAATGCATGTAGCATGAGCTGGTCTTGGTATTTCCAAGTAGAAATAACCACTGAGATTTGAGGCTAGGTAGGTATTGGTATCATCATTTAAGCCGACTAGGAGATATCAGTGGTTTTATCAAATGAGCAAGTCATGGTGGTGAAGGTATGAATTGAAAGCTGTACAGTACATTTATAGAATCTGTGTTGAACTAATGGGCAGGACATAAATGATAAAATCTATCCTAAATCAAACTAAGATAAGAAATAAGATATTCTGACAACAATTAGACAAGTTCTGCATTTAAATTATAGAATAAGATACTAGTAGATAAGATCTTCATTTACATAATCATGTTGATCTAAATATTTTCAGTTTGTTCTTCTCTTGTCTATGGCTAATGTCTTTGAACCTGTTAATTGTGTTCTTGTTTTCCAGGGTATTGTTATTTCTTTATATGTATTCCAGGATCAGTGAGTATCACATTTTATTGCTTATGGCTCTCGATGATTTTAGACACTTTCTTGGCCTAGAAAGATATTTTCAAAAAATTTGTAAAATGTGATCCTTTTGTGTCTTGTTTAAAATATTGACATGTCAATTTTGAATTCGTTGGACTAAGACTTATGTTTTTTCATTCACGGGAACATGTTTTTCTATTTTCGCACACAATCCCGGTTACAAGTGCATAATAATGAAATAATTAGGAGATGCTGCACCTGATAACCATAGTCTGTTTCCCAACTAATTTTTTGTCGGTAGGGTTTTGTTTAAATTTTTCCTGTCGTAGCTGGACTTGACTTCAATTTGCTAGGGGAATTTTGCTAAGTATTGTTTACATTCCTCATAAAAATTATATTCACTGCATTTTTTGTTTGCTTTCGACTCAAAATCAACATCAAAACTATTATCTAAAACTGCCGCGTATCTAAAAGCAAATATTACATTAAGATAAAACTAACAGACTACAAATTCACGGAATTCTACCATCATCTAAAAGCAAAGATTACTATAAGATAAAACTAACAGACTAGAAATTCACAGAATTCTACCATTATCTAAAAGCAAAGATTACTATAAGATAAAGTAACAGACAAGAAATTCACAGAATTCTACCATTATCTAAAAGCAAAGATTATCTAAAAGCAAAGATTACTATAAGATAAAGTAACAGACTAGAAATTCACAGAATTCTACCATTATCTAAAAGCAAAGATTACTATAGGAATTCAAATACAGAATGTTTGGGGCAATTGAAGCATGAGACATCTAACATATCCAGTAAAATTCCCCAATAACTTAAAAACTAGGTCCTATATAACGCATCGCCAGGACAGAAAAAAAGTAGCCTGTTTGGTTTGTTTAAGAAAACCATGCCAACACATGAGAAGCAACCGATGTAGGACTCATTGATGTTGGCAAACAAACAAATCAGCCAGCACTTGAGCCGCTGCTTTTTAATCTGTACACCCACCTGGAACACATGCCCCAACACTGCCGCTTGTCCAAAGCTTCCCTATTCATTCACTTATTACGGAAGCAAACAATGCACAGAATTACAAAGGGCAGTGCTTAACATCCTTTCTCCAATTTTCCTTTTACCTTTTGTCAAACAAGTTATTAACTCCAACTCCAATCAAGTATAACATCTAAAAAACGAACCAAAGGAGGCACTGGAAAACACTAACCACCAGTTCTTAAATATCCAAAGTATAATATTACAGTCACTTTAACATCATCAACGACTAAAAAACTGGAAATCTGGATGACTGACTTGAAGCTGTCTTAACAAGTTATCGGCCCGCTGCAAAAGAGAGCTAGCTAATTGGCGTTCATGTCCACCATTCGGAGTCCACAGAGATCCTTTGAACTTGTATGAAGCAAGCCCAGAAACAGGTAAAGACATTCTATGCACATTATCCGTCTCAGTAGGATCTGGCTTTTGAGTCTGCCTACTTTGTGAATCTGTAAACAGAAAAAAAAAAAAAAAAAAAAAAAAAAAAAAAAAAAAAAAAAAAAAAAAACATGTTTCAAATCAACTTGTAAATTAGAAAAGGGAAAATGGTTCATGTGCTGCAGCTAACAATAATTTCATTATTATGTGCTATGCACCTATAATTGGCAATGTATAATTAAATAGAAACATGTTCCCGTGATAAAAAAAACACACACAAGCCTTTTTAGTAGAATAATTAAGAACCCCAACAAATCCAGAATGACATTCGTAATCTTAAACAAGACATAAAAGCATCAGCTTTCAAAATTTTGAAAAAAATCTTTCTAGGCCAAAAAAATTGCTAAAATCATCTAAACTAAGCAATAAAATAATTTTTTTTCGGTACTCACTAATATGTATAAAGAGTTAAGAACAACACAATAAAAGAAAAAACCACATTTAACAGATGCCAAGATAAAAAACGGTATACTCAAAATTGTATCATGTGCGTCAATATACATCGTTTCCAGGCATGAGGAGATTCTAAATAGCATTTGTGTGTCATGTATAAAGAAAGGCTCCAAATTAGCATTCAATTTTAGAACCTCTCATTATGTTCGGGATGGATGCATATACACGCCCTCAATTCCAAATATTGGTAAATATAATGCAGTATAAACAAAATAGAATTTAAACTTAGTTATAAAACAACATAAAGCACAAATGAAGCAAAACATTGCTACCTCCCACAGGAGTATGGAGATCATGGTATGTCAGGAAACAAGCATCCAAATCTTTTAATGTTGGACCAGTTGGTATCCTGTAAATTGGATACCTACAAGCAAATCATAGAACAGGTAAGTCCATTGTGCATGTGTAAGCTGAATATCAAAGCACAAAATTAAAGAAGAATACCAGGCTACAGATATCCAACTTGATGGTAGTATATCACAACTTGCAAGGGTCACCAACTCAGGGAAACGAAAAGCAAGATCCATTATCTATTCACCACATAAAAGAAAACACAACCAAATGACTCAGCAAAGAAGGACCCGAGATAACAAATTACCAAAATTTTATTCCAGTAAAGTGAACAGGGAAAGCATATGGCATGATAGAGTCAGTCACCGCACCTTATCAGCCAAAGGCTCACGGCTGAAAGGAGGGTCACGTTCAAGATACTCAAAAATCAAATAACCCTGAGGATTGACAGAATCTCCATCATCACTAGAAAACCCATCTTGAGGAACGGAATGGTGATCCCTCAAAGATAATCTACTCATCCGTTGAGGTACCTCATCCGACAGATGGGGCAGATTTCTTGGTTCCCTCATGTATTTCAATCCCCTTCCATGTACAGGTTCACCATCACTGCTACCATCACTACTTGAGTCCCTGAAATCGCTGTCACTATCCTCCCCATGTTGCCTATCAAAGAACCAAATAATAACATTGTCATACAAGTAGCGAAACCTCTGAGAACAAGGTAGGATCCTCACAGCTGCACAGCGCATCATAAAAATGGATAGCAAATAAAAAAGCAGTAGTAGCTACATCATACAAGCAGTAAAGATCACTGTTTCAAAGGAAATCAAAAATGGTAGAGGACCAAAAATGAACATCAATTGAATCCTGGAACATGATTAAAACCCAAAAACAACCCATAGAAACATGCAAATCATCAACCCCCAAAACCACCCTATTGTTTGGCTTGCACTTTCATTTTGCACCTTTTCAAACAGTCACTAAAATGAATAATCTGTACGGTCCAAAGCAAGCAATATACCTCGACTTTACAGTTGGCTTCACATGCTGGGAGTAAATTTGAATTCCAGAAAGATAAGGAACGTAATACTGAACAACACTATCCTTATCATTCAGTACAAGCGGAACTCCAGCGCCATACGCACTCCATTCGCGGAAGGACTCCCACAAATCACCAAGAACAAAGTAGGGCTGAAACTCCTCATCGCAAGCCCTAAGTCCTCTCGTCCTCTGCAAGATCCAAGGTAAAATTTTACACCAAACAGCTCCACACACACAAAGGAAAACCTAATTCACAAAAATGGCTTTAACTTTTTTTCTTTTAAAACACGAAAACTTTGCTTCTTTTCTTATTAATTCTCACCAAAACCATCCCCTCCAATCTACGGTCCCTTCCATAATTAAACACGACCATAAAAGCTAAACCTTCCACCCACTGAATGCAGCGGCCGCAAACAAAGACAGGACTTTAAATCGAATTTCCAATAACCCAAAAACCAGATTCTAATAAAATAAACACGATTTCACCAACAACCATGTCAGAAACTTTTTCAAAACACTTGCTACAGTGACTCAAAAGCAAACCTTAGGAAGATACTGAGCAGGCACAGAGGGCGTGATCGCCTGCAAGAACCGCTCCAGATTACTCAGCCGGCTCATGACCGGTTCACAGGAAGGCACCGCGCCACTCTTCTTCGCCTCCTCCTCATCCGACCCGACCCGGTTCTCCGGTACCCGGTTACCCAAATCCACCGATTTGTCTCTCCCGGTGACGTCGCTGTGGGTCCTGCGCAGCTTGTCATTCTCCATGGTGTGAAACGGCCGGCGAGCCTTCGCCGGAGAATAGAACCGATCCTCCCCGCGAGCGCGTCCGAAGTTCAAGCCAGTACCCAACATTCCTATGCCCAATGAAAAGGAAGGAAAAACGGGACCCAGGAATCAAAAACGGAGCTTTTTTTGTGGGTGTTGGATAAACCTCGAGTGTGGTCAACGGTGTTTGGAATAGTGAGAAATGGTTGTGAATTGGATGGGAAACGATGAGGATCTGTGTTGGCGATTCTAGGGTTTGGGGAAAACGGGGAAAAGGGTGGGTTGATTTTGTTATGAGGAAGAAGGGTTTGTGAGTAGAGAGGAGTTGTTTCTGTGAATCGGAAAGAAGGAAAGAAATAGAAAGAGATGGGTCTTTGAGTTATATAAAACAACGATTATATTCCAACATTTCGCTATTTTTTTTATCTCTTTTTTATTCTTTTTTATTTTATTTTATTTTTATTTATTTCTCTTGGTCTCACATGGTGTTATTTATTATACCATTTTATTATGTCTTTCTATTCATTCCATCCCTCACTCAATATATTAAATGACAAGTATTATTAAGCAAGTATAATGACATGCTTTTTTGAATTCATTTTTATTATTTATTAAAACTACACACACTTGTTTGATATGGATAGTACATTATTATAATTGCTTTGTATAGAGATGTTAATTACGTTAATGGCATTGCATTTTTTCTGAATAAAGTGGCGAACGTGGAGGTAGTCAGAGAATGGATCTGGTCGTTGGATGCTGGAAGAAGCAGGTGGGGAAAAGGGTAGCATGGTAATTTCAATCGAGGGCTAAGTGGAACTGATGCGAGGGACGGAATAAACTTAACCCTTTCTTTTCCTTTCATTTATTTTATTGTTGCTAATTTTCACTTTCTGAAAAACAGGTGCCACCCACTTTACAAAATATTTCAATTTCCTATATACTTTTATTTATACAAGAGAAAAAATACACTAAAGCAATGGCTATTCACCTAAAAACTTAAATTAAGATATGATTTATAGAATATATAAGAAATTGTAATGAGAAATCGAAGTATTTAATTTCACAATAGTTATTCACCAATAGAAAGAAACTCAGGAAATTGAGTATTCTTCAATATTTAAATTTAAAAAATGTATTTAATGTTACCTTTAAAGTTATGCATGAAAGAGAATGACATGATAAATATTTATCTTGAACTTTTTTATTTTCTTTATTTGAGGTGAATATCTAAATATATTTATTGTAATACCATGTTCTCACATATTAAAAGATCACGTTTCTCTCTTTTTTTAAACATAAATAAACTTTAATTTCTTTTATTTTATTTAATAGTATTTTCTTAAATTTTTCTGAGCTTAATTAATATGAATTTACATGCTCTTTGTTTTAGGAGAAAAACATTTTAAGAAAATTTTTGAAATAAGGAAAATTTAACATATGTGTGAACTTTGTTTTTTTTATACCATATGTTATTTAATTTTACTTACATCAATCTGTGCTTAAAGTTTAGAGTATAAAACGGAAAAAACGTGAGCTCTCTTCTTTATTACACCATTTTCTTTATTTAAAATTTGTTAAGAATTATAGTAAAGGTATGAACATTTGCATAAATTTTTTATGAGAAAAAGTAGAGTAAAAAAACAAAAAAAAATCTAAAAAATACATATAAAATAACGTTGCCTTGGGAATGGAATATTCACATAAGTTATTCGCATAAAAAATATTTTAATAAGCTATGATTTATAAATACCGGTAGAAAAGTTATGTATTCTAATCATGGTACTTGATGTTTGTAGCAGTTGTTGACCAATAGAGGTGAAACGCTTACGTTTAAATATTATAATATGTTATTTATACCAGGCATAATTTAAAATAAATTCATAATATCTTTGTTGGAACATTTTATATATATATATATATATATATATATATATATATATATATATATATATATATATATATATATATTTTTATGAAACGTTCATTTTTTCTTTCTTTTATAAATATTGTAAATGTGTGTTTTCAATAATAAATAATCAGAAAAATATTAATAATAAAGATAAGTTTAGTATATTAATGTTATTGTTTTAGAAGTTTAATAAACATAACTAAATTAATTATTTTTATTTGTATGTGTGATCATGTTAAAAACTCATCTTCAAAGTCTTTATTAATTTTTTAAGTTCCAGTGAAAAATATTGTATTTAGAATTTTAATTAAATATATACAAGACAACAGTAATTTAAGACATTTTTTAAAAAGTTCTAAAGTTGGAGATGTTGTATTAATGATGAGAGGGAGTAATTTATTAAAAGTTTAAAAAATATTTAATGTTATCTTTGAATTATGGGTGAAAGAGAATGAAATTATAAATATTTATCCTTCAACTTGTTTTTTTTTTCTTTAAAATTTATGATGAAAGAGAATGAAATTAAAAGCACTCAATTTTCTCTTGTTTATTTTCTTCAAATGGGGTGGAAATTATTAATGACTTGATTGTTCTGCTTTATTCACTAAATATCATTTAATTTTGTTTATGTGAATTTGTAGTTAAGTTTTAGACTATATTAGGAAAATGGGAACACTCTTTCTAATACGGTACAGCATTTCTATTAATTATAATTTATTAAAAAAATACAAAAACACTTTTTTTAATAAGATGTAAAACTTAATCAGTTTTATGGTTTTTAGTAATTTTTAATCACTATATATTTAGAAGAATGTGTTTATAATAAGACTTCTCTTTGTAATAACGCAACAAAGAATTTTATCTCAAATTCTAAAAAATTATTCAACGATGTTTAACTAGTTTTAATATTAAAGCATGCAAGCTGGGGATATTTTTTTTTTGTTTTTGACAGAGTTATTAAACAATATTGTTTATTGATTTATTTAACATTAAATAATTTAATTTTAATATAATTAAACAATTCATTATGTTGAAAAATTGAAAAAAGGAAAGAGTTACGTGTTATAAATTACATAAGATCACTGTAAAACTAATTTAAAAAATTCAATAAAAACTGAGCATAGACGTTATTAATTGCTTTAATGATAAATTGATATGAAAACTAAAAGGCAAATTTTGAAGTCTAAAGGATAACTATGAGTGTTATGTATAGGTGGACTTAATTCTATCTTCATGGATGATAGACAGATGTGAGATGGATCTTTAGGGTTGAAATAAAAAGAGTGTTACATAGTTTTAAATAATAAGTTTATTTTTTGACACTATGTTTAATTAAGAATTTTTATATTTTATAATTCTATTTTCTTTTGATTACAACTTTTGAATCTGCATAAACATATGTTTATAATAATAATTATAATCAATGCAGATTGTCATATCAATAATAAATATAAAGATAAATCATTAAATATAAATTAATATCATAAATGTATTAATGTACAGAAAATATAATTACATATTAATTCATCCTAATCTGGTTACGTCTGTCATTTCAAAAGTTTTACTCCATATGTTTTGAATATTTAGAAAAGTTGTAATATTTGTACGATATAAATTTATGTACTTAATTCAACTATTTCAATAAGAGTTTATTTGTAACGTCAATTAAGTACAATTCATATGTTTATATTGGTAGGTGATTTAAAGAAAATTTATCTTTAAAGATTGTGCATAACTTATCATTGAACACAATTTCCAAAAACTAACTCAAATTGATGCATAAATTATCTTTGAACACAATTTCCAAAAACTAACTTCATACCTCAAATTAATCAACCTACACATTTCACTTCAAGACTAAACAAAGGAATTATGCTTCAAGAATTATTGAATTTTACTGCAACCAACAATCAAGAATAACTATACAATATCGAATAATGAAAAGGTCATAATTTCAAACATGAGTTCATCCTAAAATTTAACTCATTTTAAATAAAGACAGTTTTCATTACCTAAAAAACACTTAAAATATAAGAAACTGTTAAAGTGTTGATTAAAACAAACTTTTAGAAACCTAAAACAACGTAACTAAATCATATTAAAATATATTTAATAATCAAACTGGTTAAAATAATTACTTTTCCTAGTCAACAAAATAAATGCTAAACTTAAATATAAAATAAAAAAGAATTTTAAAGATTTTCAAAATAACAAAGTATTATTTTAAAAAGAAATATGATTGGATATTGATCTTACTTCATCTTCTATTACGTTGGATCAAAATTTGGAAGAGATAAAATTGGAGATCGAGATTTAAGTGAGATAAGAAATAAGTAAACTTATAAATCGTTCTTGTTGTTTGCAATAAAAAGAAAAGGGAAGAATAGTTTTGTTTTTTTTTTCTCTCTTTTTTGTACGTATTATCAATGTATTTAGACTTTATCGCTAATTTACGTAACATGATCTTCTAAATTTGAGTTTATTTTTTATACAGACCGAAAGTCATAATTTAGCAAAGTGAATTACCAATCTAATTATAAAATTAATATTTAATTGTTCCGAGCATAATAATAAGTTATATCATCAGTTAAAAATTATAATGAGTATGACTTTTATGTTAGTGAAAAAAAAATGTTGCTTTATTTTAATAGATTATAGATAATACGATAATTTTTACAGTGTTAATACGTAACATATTTTCATACAAAGCTATATATAAAAAATGTCTACATTTTTTTGTTAATTTTAGTTTATATACAAACATGTTTTTAGATAATTATAAATCGTTATTTTTATTTTTGATGTCTTGTTTTTATTATATCTATACTAAAATATTGTAAATTAACGAGATAATTTTATTTAACATATAAAAATATAGGAGAAAAAATGCGATCCATCGAAATTGTGTGTACAGTTTATAAATTGATAAAAATTAACACGACAACGAACATTGCATCAAATGGTTATTAAATTCAAAAGTTATAGCTGAATCTAATATTTTAAGTAACAAAGAAATGATTTTATCTTTGGTGAAATCATAATAAAGTAAAAATAGTGAAAAATAAAAGTGTTTTGTAATTGGATACCCTCTTTGTAAAGTTGATTGAAAAAGGTTTTGACTATTTGGATACTGAAAAGACAAAAATAGGCTCTGGGATGGTGAAATCAGTGGTGGGAATAAAGAGGTGCCATGATTATGGATGGAGGGAAGTATGAATGTGAATCAAAATATCCGAATTTGACTGCAACATGTCATTTCTGATTGGTTGAAACCAAGGCACTCGGATTCCTCATTGGTAGAGAGACACGTGTTTCAGAGAAAGTGTTGTACACGTGTATGTACCTGATTTAAGACCGTGGGAACTGTCTCTTTCTTACTTTATCCTCTATATACTTGTTTAATTTTAAAAGAAAAGATAAAAGAGACTCCTCTTGCTGAGAATTCTGATAGCCAAAATAAGCCATTTTTTTAAGTTTGTGGGCCAATTCCTTTAAATAAATATATAAAATTTGTTTTTTTTTTTTTTTTCAAATTTGAAGGTGTGCTTCAAGTCATAAAGTAAATTACTTTTTTGTTATTGAAGTAGGGATTTGAATAACAATTTTAATATACATAAAAATAAAAAGAACAACGTTTTCAGAAAGCGTCTTTTATCATAATTGTCTAATGTGATTTATCTCTATCTTTTTCTTTATTTATTTCACAAGTTTTTTAAAAAATTATCCTAAAAGCATAAAAAATTCAAAATTCACACCTAAGCACTAGTTTTTTTATCTGTTATTTTAAATTACTGAAACCTATTTTTATTCATAAAAAATAGCGTATTTGTCTCATCTATATGATTTAAACATCAACCAACAAATAAAAAAAAAAAAATCAAGATCGACAAAAGAATCCTAATTGAATATAGGTTAGGATCAAATTGAAACAAGTACATTGAGCTGAACTAGGTTTTGAAACACATAATTTGCATGAGTCAATCAAAACAAAAGAAAAAATGAAGTCAAAAGTTTAAAAAGTTAAGAACAGTGAGTTTGACACTTAAACAACTCATTAAATGAAGAAGTTTCACTCCTTGAGAAAATTGCAGTGGAACTGAAAGTCTTTGGTTATTTTTATATCCAACAAAGTGTTCCAAATTCCAATCCACTACCAAATTTTCTGAGATTGAGCATGCTCTGTTACTGGAAATAGTAACTTGTTGGAGAGCTTAATGCTTTTCCAATCAACATGCAAACACTGTTAAATATTGTTGATTAAGAGGTTTGACTTTCGTAAATTCAAGGAAGAAAGAAAGAAAAAGATGAAGCCAACAAGGACAAGAGTAAATATTTTATAGCCATATTAATGGTTTCCATTTATTTTTTTTATTTTTTTCACCTTTGATATTTAAAGGTAAATTGCTCATCACTGTTCAATGCTCACAATCTTGTTCTTTTGTTCTGTTTTTCGTATATTTTTATTATATAGTACGAGACCTAACTCGTGTCTAAACTTTCGTGAGTTGGCTTGATGTAGACTAAGGTTAAAAATAAGTAGTATTGAACCAATTTTGATGTGCGATATTGTAACCAATTCATGTGTTTTTTTTTTTTCAAACATATGGGGATGGCAATGCTACCTCTCCCATGATAAGCTAAAAAATGGGAAGCTGGTTGGTCCCAAAAAATTATAAATTTCTGACCTATTTTCATAACTTTGGATTCACTCAAGTTTCCTTAAAATGAAGTTTCTCATATCCAGCAAAATATACAATAATTAAACAATATAACATAATTTTTTTTTGTTTCATATCAAATATTTTAAATAATGTATTTTACACAACATAAATTCTTAAAAGAATAATTAAATTATTAAAATAACACCATAATAAATCAACATGTGGGTTAATGAGACCGACCAATACAATGTTTCTTTACAGACAAGACAGCCCTCAGCGTCCACGTTACCTTCGTAATATGACCCGATCCAAATTATATTCATCCCTATCATATAAAAAACTATTTATTGCTACAATTATATTAATATTATTCAAATAAAATACATATGTATTAAAGTATGAAATGAACGAAATCAAATATACATCATTTATATTTTTGAAAACTTTAAAAAATAATATAAATTGTTCAAGGAATTACAAAATTTTTTCCATTTTAAAGTGTATTCATACACTGCTTTATTAGTTTTATATTAAAAGTTTTATAGTCAATAGTTTCTGATTTATTGATGATAAAATAATAAAAATCCATAAAATTTAATCTATTGTTTAATTAGCCTTATATTTTAAGTATTCAAATCACACGGTCTAAACTTATTATTTTTTCCATAGAAGCGGAAGATTGTCAAACAAAAAGAGTAGTAGCATGTGGACGAGATTGAGTTGTTGGAACGTGTTAATCACACGCTGGCTTGTGGTTCGGTGAAGAATATATATTAAGTTAATTATCCAGTACTGTTTGTTTGTTGGGCTATGAAAAAAAATATTAAAAGCTGTCTAATATTTTTATTTCCAGAGGTTTATCTTATTTAAAAAAATATATTAAATTATCGCAGTTTTAAAAATCAATATTGAATGATTTATCAAACCCCAAACATGATCTTAAGTGATATTTTTTAGAAATTGTGGTTTTGTCAGAATTATAATTGAAATAGAAAGAAAACAACGTTATATAAAAATAGTAAATATTTGATTTAAATATAAATACAATAATAAATGTGCTGTGTGAATAGATGAGATATAAAAAATAAGTAGTAAAATGTCACCCTGGTTATTTAGATAATGTAAAGTAAACACAAGTCAGGACAAATAAATAAAATTTAGAAAAGGTTTGCATAGTGACAAACATTTCTTTATTAGTGCCTTATAAGTATGAAGTAATTATCAACTTAGTTGATGACGAATTTTTAATTGAAAAAAAATGTGATTGAATGTATTTAGTAAAAAAAAATAAAATTAACTTTTCCTATTTAGAACATTCCAACTCAAAATGTTGCTTATATATTTGGATTAAAAATGAGAGAGGAGTGATAAAAGTAAAAGTGATTAAAGAACGTATTATTTAGATAGATAAAAATAAGAACAAAATACTTATTATTATTTTAGAAAAAATTCGCGTAAAAAAGTTTATTTCTCAAGTAACGCATTAAATACAATTTGTATCCTAAATATCGAGTGAAGAGGGAGAAAATGGATTGTTGATCTTTTAAATGTTCTTCTTTACAATTGCTCTTCAGCACAAGTAGATGAAATATCCAATGAGTGTAAGAAATATAATTTCGATTCTCTCTAATCAATGTTTTGATAATATTAAAATTTTAGTTTTAGAAAATTACATTTTTATTATATATTTTTTTCTCTAACGCGTGTCATATCAGTTTTCTTGAATTTAAAAAAATGTTATTGTACGAATAGGAGGTGTCTTTTACTCTCTCTTGTCAATTTAGTAATTTTGTTTGTTAATATTTTATCAGTCTCAATAGGAATGAACGTATTTCCAAAATGTTTTTCCAACACTTAGTATTCTATAATTGAATTATTTAATACTATTGAAAATGTATTTTCCATTATTAGATGATATTATCCTATTTGTAGAGGTACACAAGAACATTGTTTAAAGTGATAAATACGGACTAATTAAAAAAATTAATTAACTTTAATAATTTTTTACTTATTTATTATTTTAAATTCTTTATTACTTATTGATAATATTTTCAATTTGGTGTTGGTACATGTATGATTTTGATTGATTATCTCAATCATATACACTACAATAAACAAATACAAATGTGTTTGACATCTTTTCTCATTTCATTTATTATATATATTATTATCACTTGCTTGTTTTTTTCCATCAACATTTGATTAATACAAATAATGATAATTTGATTCTAATTTAAATAGTTGAATATTGATTCTTAGTATACTAATCTGGAAATCATATTTAGAAAATATTGCATATCTTATGTGTATTAAATATAGTTGATAGTATTAATAATTTATACTAAAATGAGGGTAAAATATTATAATTTAATTTACTTTATTTTCTATAGCAAAATAATTTTATATTTTTATATATATAACTTATGTTGTCTTTTCTGTTTTTCAACGTCATATACAAGTCAAATAAATAAATAGATTTTACTCCTTTAAAGTGATACTTTACACTTTAAACTATTAAATGTGATTTATCTTCATTATTTATTTTAAAGATTTCACATCCAAAGTAACTAAACATAAACACAAGGCATGAGTTGGAATAATTTTAAAATTGAGATAAAGGCAACAGATGAATCATTTTATACGGAAAATTCCCATGAAGTCTGTATTTTTGGTGTTTAGAAACAATTTCAAAAAGAAAAAGAAAAAAAATTACATTGAGTGTTTGGTTAGCTTTCTTAGACGTGGGTATCTCAAGATTGAGGAGAATAAGAATCTACAATATAATAACGATATATTTTTTAGTAATAATAATAATAATAATGATGAGATTAGTTTTTATGATTTGTTTTACATATTATTTTATCTGTTTGATGTCTTACATTTACTTTTGTTAACGAATTTTATGGTTTGAAGATCTACAAGAAACAACTCATATTGAGTAGTTGTAATGAATATTGGAAACGTTTTTATTATATAATTATATTATTTGTATAGTTTTTTTTTTTACATATTTTAGTACTATTATAGTCCTTATATTTTGACAAATATTTGTTATCATGATAATAACTATATCAAATTTTTATAGTATATTTATTGCTTTTTTATTATTATAAACATATATGAATATCCAGGCATGATAACACCTTTGAATAATAATAATAATAATAATAATAGTAATAATAATAATAATATTAATAATAATAATATTTTCTTTTAGTTACAAGAGGCAACACTTAAGAAAAGAAAACAACTCTGATCAGTATATATACAGAATAGCACACGATCCTCCAAAAAGTAATATACTTTAAAAATACAATTATCAAATAAATACAGATATTTTACATTATTCCTACATCTACGTTTTACTTAAAAGAAAAGGTTCAAATATACATTATTTTGGATACTTATTAGGAAAGGAGTTAGTGCTAGGAAGGAAAACGAGTTGCACTCAAAATATAAACTCTTCTCACTCAACTCAATTTAATTATATTCTAATTATATTTTATAGATTACAATGGGTATTTAAATTTTGCTTAATACAACCATTTAACTTATGAATGCCAAATTTGATGAATTCAATCCAACACGATTATATAATAAAAGTATCATTTATCTAAAATGATTTATAATATAAAGAAAAAAATCGTAGTTAATCATACGTGTAAGACTTTTTTAGATATGAAGTTTTAAAGCAAATAAAGAATAAATTTATATTTTTGAAAAGAATTTATAAGTAGATTAAAAATAATTCATTTTTTAATTATTTTGAAATTTAGACCCCTTAATATAAAATTTGAGAAATATATTTGTAACGAATCTATGAGTAGGTGCCACGTGTGGTGTAACACACGCATCCGAATAATTAATATGTTTTGCAGAATAACCAGCAGATAATATCATAAATTTTAAAAAATAAGAAGATAATATATTAATATGACCCTCACATTGGTACTGCTCGTATTTTAATTGGCTTGCCAGATTCTTGCTGACTCATAACAGGTATTCTATTTTATCCTCCACTCTTATCGGTGGAAATGCTAAATTATATCGTAAGTAGATGTAAATAGTTTTGAACTCTTCATAATACGAGACAAAATGCTATACGTATATACATTAAAGTAATAAATTTTTTACTTTTATTTTATAAGGCTGAACATTTTTATCTCGTTTGTTTTGAACAGTCGTTATGGACGTTGGAAGCGTAATTCTGTTCCACTATATTTGTTTGGGTCATTGCTGACCCAAACTAGTACAACGATTGGGTTGTGATGATAATTGGGGCACTGGTAATTGGGCCTCTAGAGCAAACCATGGCAGGAGAATTACGATATCTTTAACTTGTTAGATTTTGGAAGTTCAATTAAAATTGTTTCAACACCCCAACAGATAAAATAATTTTTAAGATTTTAAAGATCTCAAAATTTTTTAATACTAATATATTATTATAAAACTAAAATAATATTTAATTTAAAAATTATACTAAAAGATAATTTTTAATTCAAAATTTAAAATATTTTAACTATTTTTAAGTTAATATTCGTATTATAAATATTTTCTAATGATTTTAATTTATATTCTTACTATAAATATTATTTAATAAATAATATTTTTAAAACTTTATTATAATAAATTTATAATATTTTTTAAAAAAGAAATTGAACGGTATCAAAGTTTTATAATTTTTTATTTCTTTATATTATTATAAAATATTGACATTATTTTCTTATATGATATTTTATTATGGGACTTTTTCATCTATTTCTTTTTTTATATGTTTTTTCAATCTTTTACTCTTTCAGTTATCTCTTTCTTTTATCTGACTTTTTCACTTATATTCTTTTTTTTTTCTGTCGTTTTTCATTGGATTTTTCATAATATAATTACAATTTCGAGTTTTTAATTGTCATTAGGTCATTTTTTAATTCTAAATTTGTTTGATCATTCTATAATGTGTATTTATGTGGGTATCTTTATTTAGAGACTTAAAGAGATGAATTAGAGCTTGTGTTCACTTTTACTCTTTTGAGTGTATCAATATCAGGTAAAAATAATATGAGATTGATGAATTGATCTAAATTTTTTTGTTTTTTTATTTAGTATTAAAAAATTAAAGTCATTAGGTTATGCACTTTTGAAAGAAAAATGTCTAAACCTTGAAAAATATTCAAAATATGATAATTTGTTGGATCTTGATAGCTTATATTTATTTTTAGAAATAACTACTTTAAAAAATTACAAGATTAGAAAATGATAGACCAATTGAAATTCTTAATTATATCTCAAATACATATTTAGCATATAGAATAATATTAATAATTATCGACATCAGTTGCTTCCGCTGAAAGAAGTTTTTTAAAACTTATTTAAAATCAATAATATCTTAACAAAAATTAAACTAATTAACTTTATTGTCTATTAAAAAAGATATTTTAAATTAAATTAATTATGATAATTTAATAAATAATTTTGTATCACAAAAAATTTAAAAATTAAATTTTAAATAAAAATATTATAATTTAATAATTTAAAACAATATCTCATTTTATTAATAAATTTTAAGTCTCCTAAAATCTTAAGCAGCCTCTCTGCCCAAATATACTCTCATATCCTTTACGAAAAGATGAAACTTTTTCTTTCTTAAATTATATATTTAATTTATTTATTTTTTCTTCTCCACCTCATCTTTTATTCTCTGCGCTACAACTACACTTTATAAGAATTTTCTTTTCCAACGTTCTGGAAGTTCATTGAGCATCGTTATTGCACGTTCATAGAAGGGTTAAATATTTAAAGTGTATTTTTGTTTTTCATGGTTTTCTTTGCCATTTGATTTTTGATATGAAAATACATTACAAGATATATAATCTATCAGATTTTTAATTTCAAAATACATTTCTATAATATATCATTTCATTTCAAAATAAATTCTATACTCATTTTCATCATAATACTAAATTTGTTTTATTGATAAATGAATGTATTAACAAATTCAAATATTTTCATCGAATTATTGATAAAATAAAGTCAATATGTTATGTCTTAAAAGGAAATTTTTATTTTTTCTATTGAAAAGTTATTTTCAGAAACTTGTAGATCTCATAACTATAAATCTATCTATCAAATCTTAGTATAATCCAAAACATATTTAGAAAACATAGAAAATATATCAAAGAGTTAAAGAGTTCGGGTAATCATTTCTAAATATTAAAGAGCTCATGTAACAATTTTCAAATATTAAAGAGTTCAAGTAACCATTCCAAAAATATCAAAAAGTTTGGATAACCATTCCCAAATATTAAAGAGCTTGAGTAATGATTCCCAAATATTAAAGAGTTTGGGTAACCATTTCCAAATATTAAAGAAATTGGGTACCCATTCCCAACCAGGTAACCATTCCCAATCCAAATACCATAGAGCTCGAACAAGCAAACATGCTCAATCTTCCAAAGAGCTCAAAATTGGGTAACCATTCCTAATTGGGTAACTATTCTCAAATTATAGAGCTTGTATGAGCAACCACGCTCAATCCTCCAAAGAGTTCAAAATCGGATAACCAATTCAGTGAGGGAGAAACCCAACTACTAATTGTAGAACATTTTAAAACTAGTTCATCCATCAACTTGGTCCACCTGCACCTTATTTATGGATTTCGAACTTGAGGCTTCTATACTATGGCATATTTCTACCATAGATTCATTTAATCTGATGTCATTTGATCTCATTCAATATATTTTATATATTTATGATGATATTTGCTATCAATCACTATAATTCTCATTTATCACCATAATTCTTATTTATTAGGAATAACTCATTGGTGACTCTGAAAGGGACCTATAACTAGAGATCATTATCTCAGGAAGTGGACACTCAATCATATATTTATTCACTTATATTATATTATTTTATGTTGCTTTTACTAACTTAAGGGTCTAAGAATATTTTACAGGTGGATCTCCACTCGGTGTCTCATTAACAAAGCTATGCAACTATTATTAAAGAAGATAATACTCAGGCAAAGTCCAACTTTCTCAAAGTCAATCCTATTCCACTTGTCCATTTTCGATAAGAACACACACACACACACACATATATATATATATATATATATATATATATATATATATAAATATAAAATATAATATACACCTATTTTAAAATGTACAATAAAGAATGTATTTCTAAATTTATAAATAAATTATAGATTGCACAATCTGAAATGTATATATTAATATTTAAAAAAAATATTGTTTGTTTGTTTGTTATTGTTGTTGTTAAATATATGGTAAATATTAAAGGTAGATCAAGCACAAGTTAGACAAAGATCAACAACGTGAGTATCTAGAAGGGATAGGAAACAAGTTAAAACGTTGTTATTGATGATGATGTGTTGGCACAATATACTAGAGGAGAGTATGAGAAAATTGGAGTAAGATTTATTGGAAGACATACTGATACCCCTTTTTTGTAGAGTTATGCCAGCCACTGTAACCTTGGGAGGACAAGGATCGTAGGGAATTGAAGTTGGTATCCAACAAAAGCAAGCTTAGTAAGTTTAGGATCCCTCGTCCCCAAATCGAAGCCACAATACTTATCACTGAGTTGTTACCAATGTGCAACCTTAGTTATGAGATTGCAGTTAAAGGTCTCATATTAGCCTTTGTTGAGAGGTGGCACCACGACACCGACAATTTTTACCTCGTTGTTGGTGAGATGCCCATAACTTTGGATGATGGGTCTGCATTGTTTCATCTTCCTGTTGTGGGGCAATCTATATGTATGTGACAGTAGATTTTACATCAACGTCGTCATTGTTGGTGGAGCTACTTGGGATAGATTTTGGTGATGTCATGGCAAAGTTGAGGCAGTATCATGGTGCTCATGTCCAAATGAGTTGGTTGTGTGAGATGTACAAGGAGTCCATCGTGCATCAACAGATGGGAGTCACAACTTGAGTTTATTTGTTGTATCTGGTAGGGTGCATAACTTTTACTAATAAAAGTGACACATTGGTTAGTGTGTCATACTTATTGTTATTTGACAATTTTAGGTTATGCGGTGGGAACACATATGGAGTTGTCGTAGTCACCCACATGCATGATCATCTATGGGATGCTTATTTTGTGAATACAAAACACTTACGAGGTTATATCACACTGGTGTAGGTAAATAATACATATAATTTGAACAATTTAAATTTTTTTCAATTAAATATTTGAATAATATTTAGTTCATAATGAACCATACATGGATATATGGAAACTTTACAGCCATGGGAATTAAGGATATTACTTCCACATATCAGGAGCTCTTCCCTTGTGCGTGTTTTTATGTAGTCCGACAAAAAACTGTGGCACTATGCTTGTGTAGGTCGACGATCTTACCCATGTTGTGGTGTTGTAGTCTTCTTACAAAGACCATCGACCAAGTCGACCGTTTGAGGTCATAACCATGTTCTCAGATATAGCTAACTCGAGACGTGTTCATACTGCCATTTGCTTGTGCGTGTGCTACACTGGTTTAGGTATAAGTAAACGATTCCTCAACCTCTCCCACCTTTAGAAAGAGGTTCATTTGCTAGTTGCACTTTATTAACCATCTTGTTATCGATGTGACATTGGTTTTACATCCCTCAGCATATATAGTTAGACACATCCGCTGGTTCAGATTAGTGTCACATTTTTACATAGTCCAAATGATGGTCAGACATGATTATTCTAATAGCACGAGCATGCTTGTTCAATGAGTTATTTTCATTATTATGTTAATACATTGCTTTGTTTTCTAGTTTTCAAGTACCTAATGCACTTTTTTCAATAAATGTAAAGTATATTCAAGAGAATCACCAACTTTCTACAACACGCTTAATTATATATTATAAACATATAAGAGAATATACTTTTGAGACTATACCCACAATGTATTATAGTTGCTTGAAACCGTTAATACTAATCATCTACAAACTATATACGATAGGCGACAAAGACCATCTACAATAATTAGCTTATATATTTTTAGATTTAACCGTTATATTGTATTGAAAAATTGATTATTGATATATTAAATATTATTATCATTCTAAAATGTTTGTTCACTTGAATATTGTTCCTATTACAAAAATATATTTTCATTGAATAAATTATTTATTTAAAATCCAAAAAGTACTCTTAAATTAATAGTATTTGAAATTAATTAAAAAATATAAATATATCTAGAAAATAAAAAAGTAATGTATTATGAAATATACAATCTAAAATGTATAATCTCAAATACATATGTATTTTAGACTGTATATTTTAAAATATAATTTTAAAAAAGTAAAAATGAATTTTCAAATTATATTGAAATTGCAATTAAATTCCGTGGGTGCCGAATGCAAAACCCCAAATTATATTGGTAGAAGAGTAATTTTGCAAAGCACACAAGGAGTGTGTTTGATGCAAAACTCCAAGTTATGATTTCCTAGGGTTCACCTAAATAATTGTTTCTTTGGACCGAGTTGAGAGTATAAAAGGAAAATAAAGTAAAAAAAAAAGTTGAGACTATTTAAATTAGGAGAAAGAAAATTAAAAATAAAAAACTATAAAAAGTATTAAATTAGTAGTAAATTTAATTAATGTTACCTACATAAATTATTTGAATAATTTAATAAATTAAAAAATACTTTTAATTTCGTTTTAATAAGCATAAATGTGAATTAAAATTGAAAAAATAGTAATTATGAAATAATTAATTTATAGAATCAGGAATAATATTGTCATTTCTTTTGTTAATAACATTCTATAAAATTACATGAATTTAAAGAATAATTATTTTTTAATATAATTTATATTTTTATAAAGCTTATGTTAATTCTATAAGAAAAAAATGGAAATTATTAATATAAATTTAATACTTAATTAAATTTAACTTTGTTTTAATTCAAATAAAATAACTTAGAGTGGTATAACTATTTTAAACCAGTTTAAATCCACAAAAAAATTAAAGTATTTAGACTAAAATATTTTTATATGACACTTTTTTAATTATATTTTAATTTTGACATTAATTTTATTATATTTTAATTTTCACATTAATTTTATTATATTTTTAATTTTTTTACGATATTTAATAAAATAACAAGACTTTACATCAAGAACAATGACATTAAAGTGGTGCATAATCAATCAAGCCGAAAACATAATCTATTATATACCTCATTCTACATTACTAACTAATGCATACACTTATACAATTAATTTACGTATAATTATAAAATGTGATTAGTTTTCAATAACAATAATTGAATTAAATTATTCAAACTTCAAATTCAATTTGATTCATTATATATTAAAAATAACAAGTTAAATTTCTTAATTTTCTTATTACGGTCACAACATTGTTCATAGGTAAAAATGTTGAGAAATTTAATTGTACAGACATAAAACTATTAAAATGCATGGTAATTAAAATTATTGAAACATTGTGAAAAATTCACAAAATTGTAAATAATGTGATTATAATCTTAAATTTTATTTTCTAAGTAAATTATGTGGATATGATTATTAAATTGTATAAGAGAAAGAAGAAACCCACATTAGAAATGTCTTTATTGAAATTTATTTTATTTCAAACACTGGCATTGAATAATGTGAATGGTAAAATAGAAAACACTCTTATTTTGAAAAAAATAATAAGGTTAGACAAGTAAATTTTAATTTACATTATGATGACGCTATTCTTTACAACACATATAAATTAAAGTTTTGATTATAAGTGGATTATTTTTTAGTTAATGTTAGGTTTTTAGTTAATTTTTGGTTGGACTGATTTGAGAGAATTTACTGTTCAAGAAGATGAATTTGAGAGGATGAAGGTTATTTGGTTGACCTGAGTTGGGAGGATGGATGAGGAGAGATTTGCAGGATTAGATCTTCGCTCATCTGATGAGATTTGCAGGGATTTGAGATAAATATCAAAATTACGAAATTGCCATTGTAAATGAAGTGGAAATTACGAAATAGCCTTGACTTTGGAAATTACAAAACACTCCTTTAAGTGAGTTTAGGGTTGGTAAAATGTATATATTATATATGAAAAATAAACTGATTTATACCTAATTCTTCAAATAATTGATTTCAATAATTATATATATTTTTTTCATTCATAATACTTTCCTTTTTTCCAAAACAGCTATAA
>Ga0209489_101769_pt1 | contig 44387 bp, 14 predicted proteins | sample SiratrowhiteBW_FD_187527 | JGI IMG/M metagenome (GOLD analysis project Ga0209489, IMG submission 187527) | Root nodule microbial communities of legume samples collected from California, USA - Siratro white BW (SPAdes) (version 2) | ecosystem: Host-associated > Plants > Roots > Nodule | place... | reverse complement strand
ATATATATATATATATATATATATATATGTGTGTGTGTGTGTGTGTGTGTGTGTGTGTTTATAGATATATATATATACACAAGCATGTTTCATCAAAAAATTGTTGTAGGGATCCAACAGTTTTCAACATAGCAAGGCTAGGCCAACATGATTTACAATGCCCAAAAAATAAAGGAAAACAGAGAACTTCATTAATGACCAAACATATGCTAGTATAGCATCGGAGAAAGAAGTCTGCCAAACTAGTATGTCGTGATCCACCATGACAGAATCTTTGTTCATGGCTAATGTAAGCCATATAGAAAAATATGTCAATGCCTAATCGGAAAATGTATCAAAATAGATATCGCTCGACTATCAGCCATCTGACAACTACTGAATTCTTGCATATAGATCACAGAATATTATTTCTTATATGATGTTTACATTAGCTAGTAAAATATCCCTAAATTGCAAAGGGATTAAATAAAAAATAGTATGAAAGTCCCAAAAGTATGGCATACAAATAATAAAAGAAATTTACTTTCTTTTTTTTTTATTTTCATAAACTTGACATTGCAATAAAAAACATAGTTATTTGCCGTGAACTGTAAACCAATAACATTACCAGATAAAACATAAAGGTTATGGTTAAACCTCCTCATGTTAACCTTACACAATCTCCCACAGACGGAACATACTACATTTTAACAAATACATGAGATTAACTGATACACCCCTGGCCCAAGTATATAAGACAAAATGACATGGACTTGGAAAGAGTGGGCATAACATGAAGGATGGGTGACTTGGGGAAAATGGAAAAATGACCACAAGAAGAAATGACCCAGAAGGGAAGTTGTTACACAAGAACAGCTAGCAAATTCTGATAGTAGAGAAACATAGGGAAATAATTGAGAATCAGCACGGAAGGGAAAATAAATGTAAGGAGTCTTTTAGGGGTAGAATTGGGCGGAGTCTGTTACAGGTACGCAACTTATGAGAGAATATTGGGGTGTGTCCTATAGCTGGGACCCTTTTGGCAAATCTATTTATTTGGTTGTAGTTACAGAGGACTATCTCTTCCATCTTTGTTGTTAGTGTCTCATATGCATATATTATTATTGATATCTAAAATTTCTAGATTTTAACATAAACCTACATGCCTATGTCCAAAATTCAGATAATACAATCTAGAATTTGCAAACCAACAAGGGATTTGGGTCTAGTGGGAGGGAATAATCCACAGACAAACATGTTCAAATGCTTGAGGCTAGAGTTGCTCATAGCTTCAAATCATGTCTCAGATAACAATGCTTCTTTTGCTGAATACATGTATAAAATCAAAAAAACAAAAAATCAGAAGTTACAGAATTCTGAAAATACCTTGCATTCTGTCTGCCCTGATCTCTCTGCCTGGTCATCCTTTTCTCCCGCATTCTCTTTTTTAGCCTTCATGTAGTGTTAATACATTTAAAACTCAAGAAGCAAACATGTATAAGATATTTCCAAACATAAAATGTTCAACAAATATAAACTACAATACTTCCAGTTTTTTTTTTTTTTTACCAAGCAAATCCTTCACAACTTATGGTTGTCTTCAATAGAGACAAATTAATTAACATATGCTTAACTATTTAACACTTAATGCAGCCATACTAATACTTAGATATTGATACTTAACTATTTAATGCTTCAAGCTACCATACCAGTACCTAAATTAGTAATAGTGTGATACAGAGCAAAAACCTGATTTTTCCTCTTAAGCGGATGATTGAACTTGCAATTGAATCCAAATTTGCAAGTTCCAGTTTTGAGATAAAACGCGCAGTCTTCAGCCTCTGGCCTCAAAGGGTACTGTTGAGCTCTCCCACTGCTCCTCTCATCCCTGCTCTCCACTCCTTCCACATCTCCACTCACCTTATCAGTTTCACTCTCATTCACATTCTCAATCCAATCACACCCCTCCTCACCCCCATTGCAATCATCATCATCATCAACAACATCAGCATCATGACCACCACCATCATTCTCACTCCCTTCTCCCTTACCACCTTCAGGGGCAGCACCTTCGTCACTCAAATTTTCACCCCCATCTTCCAAGTTGGAACCTTTATCCTCACTCTCACCCTCAACCTTCAAATCCAACTTGTCCTCAAGCTCCCTACCAAGTGCAGCATCATCTTGGGCAACGTGATTGAGATCTGAGGATTGAGGATCGTGATCGAGTGGGTGAACAGGGGTGGAAGGTTCACCCAATTGCGGGTCCTTGGTGGGGGAACTAACTGATTCGGATTCAGAGGGCTCCATTGCTGTATCTCCACATTTCAAATGAAAAACCCTAAAAATGGAGAACATGATTGATAGCTAAAACAAACAAGAGTGTAAGAGAAGGAAGAGAATTTATTTATGTGGGAAAATCACAAAACCGAGAATGAACAAAGTGTGAAACGAAAGGGGGTTACCTTTTTTTGTTGTGGGTGAGCAAATGGGAATGGTGTGTGTTTAGTGCATGCTACTTAGGACAGTGTCTTGTTTCTTGTATTATTGTATGTATGGGTGCATGTACCTTATGCTACTACGTATTTCAATACTGTTATAGAACCGCCATGGCACATTTGGTTGAGATGTCAACTCATACATAATACAATTCATTTTCAATTTTTTTTTTTTTATCTTTCACGTGTTATTCATGTCTGTGTTTTTTTATAAATTGTATACCATTCTTAAAAATTTTAAATTTTATGTGTTATTATTGTTACATAGAAGATTTTATATGGTTAATTAATAAAAGAACGTGAAAAGTGTGATTTTTTACTGGTTTAACAGGTAAGATCAAATAAAATATAAAGACAAATAATTAGAAAACAAAATAAGAGCATGATAAGCTCTTTGTATGAAATATGATTTTTAGAAACTATTTAATAAAATAAATTAGGATACTGTAAAATATAAGTGTTAGCTAAAAGCGTTATAAACTCTTCTTCTGCATGCTATGTAACAAGGATAGGTGTGTGAGAGAGACAGCTACACTACTGATTTTCTTACAATCAATTGCTAATATTTATTTTTATTTAACGTCAAAACATTATTTATTTTTTAAATTATAAAATTCAAATGGATTTTTTTATTGTTTCATATTTTAAATTGAGAGTTGTATATAAATTAATTCAAATATCAAGTTAAACCATGATATTAAATAGGAATAGACATTTTCTTTATAAAAAAAAGTAAATTGCCATCGAATTAGTGTATTTGTAATGAATTAAAAATGGAAAAATTATCACTTCATAATTTTCGTAATTTCAATATTATAATTACTTTGAGTTATCAAATTGAATGTTCAAATCATGAAAACCGATTGTATTACCTTAATTAATATAATATTGTATTTTAATCAAATAATTATTATTATAATTAAAATATATTAAATAAATATAATTTCGTAATTTATAATATAAGAACTTGCTTTTGTGTTTGAATATACGTGTGTGAGATAAAAATAAAAAATGATAATGAAGTATAATATTTACTTAAATTTAATTGATTTAATTATGTAATCCAAGTATGAATGTGATATGGGTGAATTAGTTTTAAATGTAAATGGAATATGATAGTTGTGTTTTAGTTGAGTAGTGACAAAAATAATTTTTGGATGGTTGTGTATATTTAAAAGTTTGGGCTTTGCCTTTTGAACAGTGGCAAAAATGGAATAGAAGAAAGGTGAACTTAGTAATTAAGTAGGGTGCAAACAATATATCATGGATTTTCTTTTAATTATTGTAAAGCCAACCATTTGTTCATTTCTACTTCAATTAGCTATGAGATTTCATCTACAAGCTAGTTAAGAAGAAGTGTTGATTATAAGCATTTACTTCTTGCTTTGGATAAGCTTCTTCCTCTTCCTCCTTTCGTCAAGTTCGTTCTCTTTTTCTATAGAGCTCACACATGGACTTGAGTTTGTTAGGCCTAAGATAGCATAGTAATTTTTTCCATTTTACCAAACTCTTTCCCTTGTATGAGCTCACACTTTCCTCTTCACAAGCTAAAATCTTTCTTACACGGACCAATCGTAATGTTTATAATTAAAACCAACTCAAGCTGATGATGGTAGCTTGTAACAAACACACAATGCCCTTATTTTACAAATCAGGGTATGAACTCCTTCAAGTATGTTCGTTTCTTGGTGAATGGTTTCCGGACGAATCACCAGGAGGTTGAGATGGAGGATCGGGGGAATTGCATTTGTAATTGCAATAAATTAATGACTAAGGTTGGAACAACATTTGCATCATGTTTCTAGATCCAAGCAATTGCTTTAATTGTAATGAAGAAATGGGTTGAAGACCCAAGAAAGCAAACAGAATTAATAGTTACTACAAATGGCAATTGCAGGGACATCCTACACTGTCACTAAACCCTAGTCCTACCGGGTCAATTGAGCAATGGATTCACAAATTCATAAATAGTCATGTTAAATAACAATTAAACATCTATTCCACTTGCTATTGACGACTCTTCTTGGCCGAATGACCAGTCTTTCGCTTATGACGACTGAAATCAGACACAAATCTGAATGTTTGTCCACAACCTGCCTCTGCACATACATAAGGTCGTGCACCAGTGTGGACTCGAATGTGCTCAGTACGAGCCCATGCCCACTTGAAAGTCATCTTGCATCCCTTCCATGGGCACTTCAAGGGTCGCTCATCCTCATGAACTCGCCGGTGTTGCACCAGATACTTGTGTGAGAAAAACTTCTTCCCACACCCTTTTACAGGGCAGATATTTCTCTTGTGATGCATCAGCTCCTGTTTTGATCCAAAGCTCATACTGCACCCATCAATATCACACTGATAATCTGCTTCCCCATCCTTCCCTTTGGCATGACTAACTGAAACCTTTGCAGTTGTAGCACTCTTCACCTTCTTCCTTTTTGTTTGCTTGTCTTTCAATTTTCCTTCAGTCTCCTGAGCTTTTGTGGCTCTCTTCCTAAGGCGGGTGCTAGGTCCACCTTCTTCCTCGTCTTCCATTAGTAAACCAAACTCTCGGGAGTTACTGGATTGCTTATTCCGCGGTTTTATTTGCTGAGAAATCTTTGATTTCACAAGCACCCGGGACCCCCTCTTTATGGACCGAGATGCCTGGCTTTTTGCTTGGAGGGAATTGGCTAGTTTCATCTGTTGAAGCGTTTTTGGTTTAGATTGTTTACTTCTAAGAGTTCTCCTCAGCTGCTGATCATCTTCCATTTCATCGTCTGAATTCAAATCATCTTCGTCCATACTTTTAGCTTGCTTTCTTTTAGGAGTTCTATGCAGCACACGAGAATTATTTTCAGCCGAGTCATCCGTAACTTCTTTGTCAGTGTATTTCTTTTGCCTGCTCTTAGGAATTCTTCTCTGCTGCTTTGGAAAATGATCCTCCAATTGATCATCAGACATTACATATTTAACTTCTCTATCAATGCCTTTGTTTTTCTTTTTCCTAGAGAAACTTGCTTGCAGCTTCTGACGATGATCCTCCAATTTGTCACCAGACATTTCATCTTCCTCTGCTACACATTTGGTCTGCTTGCCTTTAGGATTCCTTCTTTGATACCTACGATAATGGCCCTCCAGTTGGTCATCTGACGCAATATCCTCTTCATTGAGGTATTTGGCTTGCCTGTTTTTAGCATTCTTCCGTTGCTGCTTCTGCATTTTCAGCTCTAGCAGGTCGTCAGATATTATATCTTTTCCAGTCAGATACTTGGCTTGCCTGCTTTTAGGAGTTCTCCTCTGCCGCTTTTGAAAACAACTCTCCATTTGGTCATCAGAAATTATATCTTCTTCACTAATGCATTTGGCATGCTTGCCTTCCGAAGTCTTCCTTTGCAGCTGAAGAGAACCAACATCTAGAGAATCCTCTGAAATTGCATCTCTCTCCATATCTTCAACGTCCTTGCTGCTATGTTCTTCCCTCTGCTGCCAATCAGAATCACAGTCCCCTGTATCATTTGAAACCACATCATTGTCAATGTCAAAATTCCTCCCATGCTGCATGTGATCATCTTCATCATCAAGTGAATCATCAGAAACCTCATCACTTTCAGTACAGTTTGTCTGTTTGCTTATAGGTTTTCTATGATGATAGGGAGAACTATCCCCTTTCAAAGCAGCACGATCTCTCTCAACATTCCTGGCTTTCTTACTTCTATGAATCCTCCTTGCCTGTGAGTTGCGCTTATCTTCAGTTGAATTATATGAAACTAAATTTTTCTTAGCACTTCCTTTCTTGGTTCGTCCATTATCTGCTGTCATTTTCCTTTTCTTACCTGACTTTCTGCTAGTAGTTTCACTTTTGGGGGTACTTTCTGATCTCTCAAATCTCTCATCAGGTAATATCCACCCAAGTAAGATTTTCTCATCCTCAGCATCTTCAGAATCTCTTTTTGCTAAAAGGGGATGGACCTGGTTGGACATCCAAACTTTACCACACCATTTCCCAGCAACAACCTTTCTCTGCCTGTTCACCCTTCTTTGGTAGACCTTTGGCTCTTCGGGTGAGCTAGCTGGAGAGCTACAACCAAATGCACAGTATATAACAGAATTGTAAGGCATCTGCTTACTATAAAGAGGAGAGCGACTAAGATATGCACTATAAAAGAGATTGATCCCTAGTTTTACAGCCCAGTCTCCATTCCCAGGAATGGCTTCCTCACTATCCAGAGCCGACTGGATCCTCTCCTCATCCTCGTTGGAAGCATGCCTGTATGCAATATTCTTCCATGTGTAATCAATACCCAAATCTTCTGCCACCACTTTTGCTTCAGCCTCTATCTTGGGATAATCTACAGATATGTGTAAAATAAACAGTAAGCGATTTGAAGAAGAAAAATAACAGTAACACTATTTTTCATCATGCGGCAATAGACACCAACTATAATTGATTCATGACAACCATATGAAAATTACTTGAAATCAGAAAGAGACATCTGTTCAGATATCTCTGCTTATGAATGAATATAGGCATAACTCATCATATATGGACAAACGTATCCCATCGAAAAAAAATATAGCTAAAATCATATCCATGATATAAATATAAGATTTAATTTTGATTCACAAATAATGTAAAAATAATGCATAGCAGCAAATAATTGCATAGTATTGGATAAAACACAAGTCCTATATTGACTAGAAATAGTATATATATACATATATATATATATATATGTGTGTGTGTGTGTGTGTGTTCATAATAGGAGGAAATCCTCACCTTACAAGTGAGTTTCGTAAGATTGAGTTAGGCCTGAATCACTTGTATAAAATGGTATCAAAGTATATTTTAAATCCTTCAAAAAGATCACTCACCATGTTATACACGTACCAATTCCAATTCCAACAGTATGAGAGGGTGTATCAGGACAAACCCAAATCTCACATTGACTAAAGATAGTACTAAAATACAACATATAAGTGGAAACAATCCTCACCTTACAAATCAGTTTTGTAGGTTTAAGTTAGCCCTAAACCACTTTGTAAGATGTGGTGCCACCTATCAAAGAAAATAAGCATAAGCTTTCACTAAAAGTGAAAAGCAATGGCTACTTCACTGATTTGGTATATTCTTATTTTTAGGGCAGTAAAAAATGAATTTCCCTTACATTGCAACACAACATAACTTCCATCACTAGACTCTCATTTTTCTTAACCACGGTCCCCTTGCTTATTAACCAGTTTAACCTGTCTACCTATTAAGTGTTCATTTTATTCTCAGAACAAGAGCTGTAAATAGAGAAATTGATGATTATTTGCTAGAGGTAGGGCACGACATAAGAATACTGCATAAAATGAATAGTTGCTCAATCAACCCACAAACCTGGATGACATAGGAGAAATATGTGGGCTCCACCTATTGGGCGAAGTTGCTTCTCTGCTTCTGCAGCATGCTCCAGACAGAACACATGCATTCTTGATGAATCTTCATCAGATTGCAACACCATGGAAGCATTTTTATTATCAAACAGAACCATAGACATTTTAGACAATGACCGTTCAGCATCATGGGCGTCTTGGGAACAATTGGAGGTGGAATTAGGCACCGTCCTCGTATTTTCAAATGTAACCCCCGATGTGATATTATAATCCTGTTTCTTTAAAGAGTGTTCTAAAGATTGATGAATCAAATTATACTCAGATCTATGATGCATTAAATCCTCACCACTGGCACTCTTTGAAGGAATATTATCTGCGCTATCAAGTGCAGAGATGTGACTAGCATTGGAATCTTGAGTATGAGAAAGTAAAATTTCTGAAGCAGAGTTTAGCACATTTGCTTCATGACCATCATCTGAAATCTGATCCTCCTCAGAGTCAGAAGAATTTCCATATGCTGAAGCCAATAGTGCAAGAGCTGTATTTCCCTTTTCACTTTCAATATTTAAAGCATCCAGAGAAGATTGAACAGAAACATCTTGCATACCATCTTGGACATTTTTTTTCATCCATCCTGCATGGCAGAACAAAAGGATCAGTACTTTTAAGCATTACCTAAATCCTAGCCAAGAAGATTGAAACAACGAAATTATAAAGGGAAAAAGATATCAAAAGATTTAGCTCCTTAAATACCTAAGTTGTGCTTTCAAATGCACCTCATAAAAGATTTATAGGGCACTAGTGTATATTTCTGCTCTCCTATTATCCCCCAACTAAAAGCTTATAACAATGAGGTTTGCTATCACTATGTAACTAAAGACAAGTTTATGGCAGTGGTGGCAGGACAACTCAGCTTCTTCAACCATCACACGGGACAAGAAACTCTAGTCTTGTAGAGTTCAGGATTTGCATATTACAACTAAAACAATTTAACCATTTACCTGGTATACTAAAGTTCTACAGAATCCAAACCAACCTTCTGGGTCCTCAATAAACACCAAAAAGAGAAACTCAGAACAGAAGATAGATAAACAATGTTAAAGTTCAACTGCCCTACGCAAATAAAATCAATGCTTCACAAAAGGGAAGATTTTAGATAGACAAATGAAAGATAGCCCCAGTCCATGACAATGAGGAGACAGTTATAACCTAAAGGCACAATTTTTTTGGGTCTGCCCTATTGTAGGAAATTATCATGATAGTGTGGTCCTTACATACAGGACACTGTCCAAATAAATAGACATGTTTCCTGATGAACATGATAGATAGGTCCAGAAAATACCTAGGATGTGACGTCATTACTGATAACATCTGAAGAAAAAGAAACTATTTTTTTATGACAATATGAAACAAAGTATGAAATACTAGAAATAGTACTACTTATAAACCTGCCTGTATACGTATTTGGCACATGAATAGTTGCTTCTTCTGAGGCAGTAGTAAATTTACTGTTAGATACTCCAGAACCAACAACGGAATCATTAAAGAAGCTGCAATCAGATGACATGAGATATCTAGCTGTTGGATCTCTAGGCTGTACAATAGCAACACAGGAAAAGCTTAATATTCCACAAGTGACACATGAAAACAGTCTCTGATCTGACAATCCATCTTCTTCACTAGTTTCTCCCTCAGTGTCCCTTTGAAGTGGCTTAGAACTTGAAGTGCTGAAGTTACCATTTACATCAAAAGAGGAAATCCTGTTCCTTTCATACATTGTAGTAAACTTGTCTTTCACACAATAGAAACTTTTTTCTTGCTTGATTCCGTGACTCCTGTTGAATACCAGATCATCAGAAACAAAACCTTTTGAGGAATGCATTCCCTCAGAATTGCTTACATTGATGGATTGCTGGGATCCAACACGTAATTTTGAGCAAACAGAAATGTCAACTGAGCTACGAGGAAGAAGTACTACAGCAGATCCTTTCCCCAGTATATGAAGCAGATCATTGTTCTGTAAGACATCTTGGACAAATAGTTCTTTAATTACAGTTTCTCCTTCACCTTTCTTCTTATCTTTAAGACGAGAACTACGAGGTTCAGCACTGATGCTCGCAGGAATTCTGTATGGAGAAAACAAAGGGTTTTTACAGGCAGTATATTTTAGAACAGATAATATGGTCATCAGAATTGTCTTGGTACCATGATCACATTGTACATGAATTATGAATAAGGAAAACCTAAAAAGGAAAAAATATATATCTTGCACCAGAATGATTCATCCACATATTTTAAAATTGGAGAGAATACATATGTATGTATCTTCAAACTCCCTTAAGTCAATAAGGTATTATTAATAAATGCATCAAACCTACTAACAAAAAAGAAAACAAAAGATAATTCTAGTAAGGTGAGGGCAGTCTTGTAGCTCAATTATAAGAAGTTAAAATAGAAAAAGACAAACCTAGAACACAAAGCTAAGGCAAGGTCATAAAGTAACTGGAAATGTGAAACCATGGGAGGATAATTTAGTGAAGCCCTCCGAATGGCAGCATCTTTAGCAACCCTCAACCACTCAGGCGTCGCAATGTTCGCTGCCTCTCCACAGTTAAAACCTACACAGTACACACTCAAAATCATTAGAAATATTCTAGTATTGACTGAAAGAATAACATCTATCACCACCACCTACCCACTCCTATAAAAGAAAAGAAAAAGAGAATCTTTGAGCCAGTGGGACTAACACTCTTACCATGACTAAACCCTGTGTGATAGGCTCTTGGAAACGTCACAACAAATTCCCCAGCATTTTGTACTAACCTGATTCCACAAAATGAAAAGTTAAAGTCACAGATGCACATAAACCACCATACAGGGTAGATGAAAATGAAAACATCATCCAATAATTGCAACGATGATTACTAGGGAGTTTATATGATATTCTTTTAAGTAGAAAAACAAAAGTGGGAACCAAGCATGCAGTCAGACTTTCCTGTCTCTGCATAACAGAAATGGGTACTCCCCTGAAACAAACCATTGAAGAGCACGAGAGAGAAGGCATAAAAACAATCTTACGCCAAATCAATAGAGAAAAGATAAGCCCTTAAAGATGAGAGAATTTCAGTCCAATCATATACACCACACAACTTTAAAAACTAAATACTAGCACACCCTAGAAGTTTCCATTTTTTCTATCAAAACCTTTGAAACTAACCATCAATAACTTCTTCCAAGCTCCAAATGAAAAAACACTCAATATTCATACACTGATGATTTCAAAATTAAATAGCCACACAAGAGTGGAGATATAGAAAAAGATTATTCGAAATGGCAGTAAAAAGGACAGAAAAAAAGTAAGTCTTTTGACAAGGCATACATTTCCTGGAAGGTTGTATTTGAAGATTCAACTTAACTTCAACAGCTATAAAGTTCAAACTGTTTAAATCAAACAGTAATTTAGAGTAACTAGTACCACTTAAAGGGCACAGTAAAACTGGAAGTACAAGTAATTAGTGTTTGAGATTAATCTAAGGATATACCAAATAAGATCACCACAAAAATATATAGTATGACATTCATAAGCATAAATACCTGCAGCATGGAACACCTGCACTGATAAATACTTCAGGCGACATCACCGTGGTTTTCTCACCAAGAATAGCAAATGTAACTGTTCAAAGGAAACAAGAACCGTGTAAGTTTGTAATATGTGGATCCATAAATAAACACATTACATATACAAATCAGTGTTATTTCTCATTTATCCAAGATGAGGCCAACAGATATTTTTCATTCATAAATTGAAAAATAAAACACTATATATCAAAAGTGAAAAGAGTGAAGATGATAAAATAGAACACAACAAAGATTCCCCAACACAAAAGAAGAAATCTACAAAGACAACTGTTTTGTCAAGGAAACATGTTAGCAGACAGTAAGTGAAAAGAAAGAGATAGTTGTGCCTACTCAGATTGGGGTAGAGTTTTAAATTCAAACGGTGTTAAAATGTTGTTCAATCACCGGATGCTTTCACTGCCTCCTAAAGCAATAATAGGCATCCTAAAATCAACTATGCAACCCTTAATTTGGTTATCTTTCAACAGTTACAATCAGAATTCCACCCACTTTAAACAGACTGAGGATTAAAACAGAGGACTATAACTTAAATCTAAGGTTTCAGTAGCCAACTTGTTTTTAACAATAATGTCTTGAACTAAAGCTAATGATTGTGAGGGCAGGACACAATACAGAAAAAAGAGTGAAAGAGTGAAAATAAACACATCCTTCAATTTATACGCAAAATACACATCATGCAGAACAAAGAAAACAAAACAAACTACATTACAATTTACTAGTTAAAGAGTGAAAGATTACAGGTATATATGTTAAAAGTTCCCATGATCAAGAATTCTCCCTGTCTCGCTGGCAACATCAAAAAGAAGCAGGACATTCTGTAACAGAACCAGGATTAAATGATCCACCAAACAACTTTTTCCCTCCTGAATTGAACCAAAGCAACACACTTTTACACATTCCCCCAGTACAGTGTTTGGACACTTAAACACACTACTGCAATCCTAGTCCCAGTTTGGGATAAACTTCATAATCAGCACTCACAGGAGAAGAAAGCAAAAGGATAAAATGAGCAAGCTTCTCCTAAATATATGTATGTATCTTAATTAATTTATAGCTCACTCATCTAACTTCTTCAAAAACAAACTTTATCGCATGCAAGCTAATTTTAAAACTTAAAAAAAAAAAAAAAAAAAAAAAAAAAAAAAAAAAAAAAAAAAAAAAAAAAAAAAAAAAAAAAAAAAAAAAAAAGTTTATGCTTTCTCCCAAGCTATCCAAACAGAGCCTTGAAAAAAGGAAGTGCTTTTCACAAGTTATCCGAACAGAGCCTTGGAAAAGGTAAGTATATTTTCAGAAGTTTATCCAGACAGAGACCCAGTCAAAATTCACATAAAAGATAGGTTAAATAATATTGCTCTGTAATCCTCTGTAAAGCTCAGAACAGTTCATCTCACTCCCCAAATAAAAAGGGAACCTTAGGCAAACTTCACACCGAAGAAGCAGCAGACAACGGAAACACGCATGTCACTAGCAATCAACTAACTTCCCATTCTCCAAGTCAACATTTCAGAAATTCAAAGCAAATGCGTGAACTCAGCAGTAAATTCAGCAATGTTGGAAAGAAAAAACAAAGACCACCGCAGAGAAATAGAAACCAAACACGCATGTACTCACCGAGCGGATTAATCTCTCCACCGTAGCCGTGAACCCTAACAACCTCCTCAAACGCGACGGCAGCGTCACGGGGCACGCCATACCAGGTCTTGCCAGCGCCCATGTGGAGGTAGTTCAAGCTGTGCAAGTCGTGGTCCTCGACGTGCCACGCGAACCAGCTGAAGAGCATGGCCACGTAGACCATGGGAGAAGTAACGCCAGGAATCTCCTCTTTCATGAAGCGCAAGAGCGAACCCGTGGCCCGCGAGACCGCTCGCATGTTCCACGGAGTGTCCGCAAGGGAGGTGGGATCCCCTGCGTGGCGGCATTTGGGGGAGAACGCAGAACCCGGCATGTCGTTCGCGTATTCTACGGAGAAGGGTTTGTCCAGCGTGGCCTTCCAGAAGAGCGTTTCCGTCTCAAGCGGGGACGGGCCTGGGCCTGAGCCCGAGCCCGAGCCCGGGCCCTTTCTGGTGTGGCGTTTGAGGTACGCTTTCTCAAAGGACTTGGCTTTGGACTCGAACTCCGAGAAGGTGTAGTGGTCACCGCTCTGCCAGACCGGGCGCTGCACGGGGCGGGGGCGGCGGGGGCAGAAGCCGATCTGCTGCTGGCGCGTGGTGAATGTGGAACCTGAAACGGCAAGTGAGCGGTTGAGATTGGCGATGGCGGTTTTCTTCGGAGAAGGAGGGAACGGAGGGATGATTTTGCAGATGCCGTACTTGGACGCTTCCTTCTCGATCTTGAATATGTAGCCGATTGGATCTTGGAACTCTGCCGCCGTCGGCCGGTACTCCGGCGCCACCGGCATAGATTTCAGCCACGGTAAAACGTCGGCGTTTCCCTCCGAACCCCCTCCCATTATCCCTGATTTCTTCTCCGTGGCTCTCATTGAAGCCTCTGGGAGCTCTCAGCTGGTGTTTGAGTTCTCTTCCCCTGTTTCCAGAGGAAGGGAACTAGAAATGAAATGAGTAAGAAATTTTTGGGGCAGAGGAATGAAGGAAAACAAAACAGGGGTTAGTAGAATTAAGAAGTAGAGTAAGTAGTAGTAGTAGAGACATGTGAGTGATGTGTGAGTTGGGGGGTTTTATTGTGACCTCGCTTCAACACAAACACCACTTCTTTTCCCCTTATTTACCTCCTCTGCCATTTTCTCTTTCTTCCTCGTATACCAGCAGCACTTGTAATTAATAGGTTTTGGCGTTTTTCTGTTTTCGGATAAATCATTTTACAGCAATTATAAAATTGTGTGCCCTTCTCTGCCGCTTCGTGTTTTCCCATTATTCAACTTTTGCCCCCGCCACTGTTTCATATTTCTATATTGGTCCCACAGGGCTCCAGCAGAGTCAAAGATGACCCCACCCTCCCATGCCACGTCAGAGAGTGAGTGACACGTGTCATGATCTAATTGCCGATTGTGCATGCATGATCAGATAGCAGGGTGAGCAATACTATGAGTGTGTATAGTTTTAGTTATGGAGCTGTTGTTTTGATTTGATTGCTACACTGGATTAATGATGGTCCTTTAAGGTAAAAATCCTTTATGGTAACAACACATGATAACAACGTTGTAGCTAATCACAAGTCAAACATTTAAGTACCTTCCATCATCTCTCTCTTTTCTTCCTTCTTCAAACTTGCATGCACTATGTCATTCTCTTTGTATGCTCTCAAACTGTGCACTAAATTTAACTTGCTTTGATTTACATATACTTATTTATGTTTCCAATGGGTCAATGATATTTTTTATGGAACATTTATTTAGTTTTTTATGGTTCTTTAGAAGTACTGCTCTAGTCATCTCTCACTAATTTTCTGTGTACCCTTGGAAGATCTATTCCAAATGGAAAAGTAACATCAACCGTACATTGACGTATATTGATCCTAAACTTCCTAGTCATTCTTTTAGACCCATTTCATTTCCCGTACTCTATGGTTTTTTTCCAAGGTTAAAAAGTGCAAAAATTTCTGTTATTTTGCGTGGCTAAAAAGAGTTTAAATAGAATCCTGTTCCTTTTTTGTCGGAAGCTTCAACGTAGACCTCTTATCATTTGAAAAGTGCTATATTCTCTACCATTTGCTCCCGCATCATCGCACACAATAGTTTAAAACGCCAATTATTTTCTTCTCACCCTTTTGGTTTGCTCCAATTTCTTTATTTTTTTTTCAATGGTTTGTCAACAAAGTTCCAACTATTATGTTGTGAACAATCTTGAAAGAATCATGGATTTAGTAGTGATTATTAGTTTTGTGAACGCAAATGGAATTTATTAAGTAAGCACATACATGTTTGGTAGTGGTCCAACATCTATCAGAGTAATTTTAATGGCCTAACCACTATAAATTATTTAAGCGAATAATGTATATACATATATTTTTATGAATCTTGTCTTTATGTGTTATTTTCTTATGCTTTACAATTTAACAACTTCCAATGACATAACTCTGCCATGTCACCAAATAATAGGGTACCTTAAAAAAGTGTCACAACATATTTTCATGAAATTATTATATCCCAAAATTACAGCTTGGCTTTCTTTCTACTTAAAAATAATTTATCTTTTTTCGGTTTTTTTTAGATTTTCCAACAAATGTCTATTATTTAAATTTTATGTATGTGCAAAAATGTACAACTTCAAATAATTTTGTGTAAAAAGTAAAATGTCATTTTATTTATTTTATTTTTTATTGAAAAGAAAAAAAAAATACCTAGTAGCATATATAAGGAGTCAATGTTATTTATGCAGTGTATATATATATATATATATATATATATATATATATATATATATATAAATTTAAAATAATAATTAAAATGAGAAGATAATATATATAATTTTATAATGATTACTAATATAAGTTTAGATAAACATATTCATTTAAAAAGTATATTTAATATACATATATTATAATATAATTACATTTATTAAATTTGATAATGACATGATATTTAATTAATATAATATTTGATAATATTATTAAAAATAATTACACATGGTATGTAATACATATAGTAATTAATATTATGAGAAAAATAATACATAATTTAAATGTTTATATAAATAATTTATTAATAGCATCAGTTAAATATTTTTTAACAAATTGTGTTTGATCTTATTTTTATGTTTAATTCATTAACTCTTCTAATATTCTCATTTTATCTTAATATATAATATTTTAATAATTTTATTTATTATTGTTGAATGATGATGTGTCATATAAAACATTATCAGGTTCTATAAGTCATATTCTAACATTTTTTAACCAGAACAAGTAGAGTGAACCAAAACAATATATGTATTATAACAACAAAATCATAAAATAAATATACTATAATAAAAATTATCTGTATATTTAATACAAAAATACGTATACAAATTATTATTTAGTATATATTATATTTTTAAATAGTATATCATTTATGTATAATTTTTTTAAAATAATACTTTTTTAATTTACACCTAATTTTATAGATGAATTTATTTAATATATTTGAATTGTTAAAATAAATTATTATAATTTTTAAATTATCTTGAATCATGATCATAGGAACATTATATAAATTTAAGTATAAACATATTTTTTAAATAATAACATTAAATAAAATTGAAATAGTTGAAATTTACCAACTATTTATTTATATTATTATTATCTAAAAAAACATTTTTATATTAATATTTAGGCACAGTTTTAATGTTTACGTTTACAATCATTTAACAAAACCTGTAATGTTTTATTTTATAAAATCAAGAACATTTAATTTAACCAACAAAGATATTAGAAATCAGTGTTATTATGTATAAATAAAAAATAATTTAAGTTTTTAAAAGTTATTTTTTTATAAATGACTTAATATTTCAAAAACATCATAAAAATAATAAGTGTTAATTTTTTTAAATATTAAATGTAGATTATTCTTATAATATATTAATTTTATCATTTTTTTATGGACATTAAGTTTGTTATTAATATGAATGAAATTTGCTCTGTTACATGACTTAATACTAAAATCTCACACTAAAACCTCAGTGATTGAACCAAAATAGTAAAATTTTATATCAAAGGAAAAAAAAACAAAAAAGAAAATCAAGGACCAAAATGATAAAATTAGTATATTAGAAGGACTAACAGTATATTTAAGTGTAAATGAACCTATTTGTTTTAATTTGAAGAGATGTTTACTTTGAGATGTATTAATTGTTAATTGTTTTTGTACCATTAGGTTGTATTTTTATGTGATTCAAATGGAAAACATTTACTTTGAAAATATATTATAAGAAGATTAGCTAAAAATGTAAATGAATATATTATAAATAATATAAACTAGTTTATATTATTAAAATTAAATATAATTAGATATTATAGGATGAATTATTTTTGTTTCTAATATATGTAATAAATTTTTTGTTTATAGATAGAATTAAACTAGTTATCTTAAGAGTAGTTGTACTGTGAGAATTCAATATGTGAACAATCTTTTATTAAATGAATAACTTGATATCTTTGTGAAAATGTGATTATTATTCTTTTTGGAGAACTCTTATATGGAATAGAAGACTTTAAGTGATAATTCTCTTTTATTAACTTATATTCTTTTTAGATGATACATGGATTGGTTTATTCCTTATAAGTGGTATATTGGTTGGTTTATCTCCTTTTTGTTATGTCTAGTTATTTCAAAAATCAATACATGTTTAGTTATTAAAGTCATTTTGAACAAAAGATAATTATCTAATCATAGTTTTTTTTTTCTCCTTTTTTTCATACTTTTCTGTTTGATTCTTCTTCTTCTTCTTTTAGTGGTTCCCACATCTTGAACCAATAACCAACACCCTTTAATGTCTAAGAATATTCTCATTTTAAGAATATAACCATTCAACCAAACACAACCAGGTAAAAAACCAAGTCATATCTTACAAGATCAACACAGCATAACTCCAACCTTCATAATTTAGAGGTACCAATCCTTCACCATAATTCCACCATCTTCACACCATTACCTGAGTTATAGTATAAGTCTACTCACCAAGGTTTTACTAAGAACACATCAATAAATATCCAAGAACTCAATTTATCTTTCTCTTACCAAAACTTTTTCAAAGTTTCTCCAACATTTACATAATATCCTTAAAAAATCACCTAATAATCCTTTTAAGCTCTTCAACTAAGGAAGTGTTCACTGTGTCTTGAGATTTGAATGAAAGTCATCCAAACAAACTTAACTAGGCTTTTATCTTATTTGGATGAAGAATTTACAAATTTTAACTTTTTTAAAATAGTTAAAAATTGATTTGATTTATTTTAAATTTGTTTCCTTTTTAAAGGTTCTGTTTAAATAAAAGAATTTAAGTTTATTAAATTCCTAATTTGTTAGTTAATATAAAATAAATTTTCTAAATACATGTTTAAAACTGAAATTGAAATATTAAAATATTAGTACCTTGATTTTTTTTCTAAGCTATGTTTAAGTAATTGATACTCTTTAAAACAAAGTTGATTTAGACATTACATTAAATTTATAAATAATTTAATATTTTTTTCAAAAATTATTCCTAATATTTTTTAAATTGATTTTTTCTTTTTCCCTCTAATTTAAATTAATGTTAGTTGAGAGAATACAATGACTATATAATTTATGACAAACCCATGTTGTCCAATCCTAATAACCTAAGGAGAGAGGGAAAAACTTTATCTCATTAATTTCAATATTTATTGTTTTATTGACTAAAAAGTTTTTAATTAATTAAGAGTACTTCACCAGAGAAAAATAATTAATGCACCAAACAATTAAGAACCATCACACAAAAAGTGGCACACAGTTTGCCAAAAAGACTGTTGATAGACATGGAAATAGTGGTAAATTGTTAAATATCTGAACATTTCAAAAAGTATAGTAATTAATAACTTATACTTTATGAGATAGGAAAAAAGATAAGAGAGAAGAAAGAAAGTAAAGGGAATGAGAAAAGAAAAAAAATGAGATTTTAATTGAGAGAGGAGAAGAGAGAAGAGAGAAGAAAATTAGATAAAATAGAGATGAAGAATTTTAATTTGATATTTTAAAATAAAATTTGAAATTATACTATTTAAATTAATTAAGGTTGTTTCATATATAATTTTTAATTTTATATTTTTCTAAATATTATAGAAAACATATTTTATTATAAAATATTTTAACTTTTTTTACAAAATATCCTTTTAAAATCTACTATTGTGAGATATAGACATCCCCTGGTTCAGTCTCATTCATCAATAAAAACAAAAAATAAATAAATTATTTCTAGGGCTATTAAATAGTATTATTGTCTAAATTATTTAATTTTATGATTTTTTTTGAAATAAAATATAAATTTTGTGATATGATTGTTGATAATAAAGTAACATACCTAGTTTTTATGGTTTGGTTGTTTATTATGTAAAACACTAAAAGTAATAATTTATTTAAAAATAATACTTAAAAGTATAAATGAAGAACCGATTTCTTATATATAATAAAATCTAAAAATATTTAAATAATTTTTATAAACTTTTTTTAACAAAAAAAAAAGTAAAATTAGATATGTAAGGAGAGAAGGAACTGACCTAACGTACACAAATTATTATATTAAATAAATAAAAATTAAAAAGTAAGGAAAAAATTGTACTGTTTCCTTTCTTTCATGGGAGATTTGCAACGAAAGAATTTTCTAATAGTAAAAATAATAAAATTAATAATTAATAATAAAAATAAAAATAAATTTATATAATAACAATAATTTAATTTTAATTTTAAAATAGTATATAATTTTATAATTCTATCAATAAAAAATAATAATTTATTATTCATACTTAACAAATTAATTAAATTATTTTTAATCTTACAATTTTATTAATTAAAAAAGCTAAAATATCTTAAATCTTATTATATTACTTACAAATTTTTCACTTAAATATTATTATCTTAAACAACTTAATTTTTCAAACATTTTCATAAAAAATCCATTTAAATTCACACGGTCTCAAATTTATTTCCTCAATCAAAAAAAATATAAGAATAACATTATGTAAAAAGTTACTTCTACCAATCCAACTATTTAATTATAAACTTATATCTAGATACTTATGTCTAAAAATTTAAAAATGAATAATAAAAAGATGATTAAAGGTTCATATTTTAATATATTCAGGAAGTATATATTTCAGTAATTTTAATTTATATAAATGACGTATAAGATAATTTTAAATTGATACAAATTTTTTAAATATGTTCTATGTGAAAAAATCTCTTAAATATATATATATTTTAAATGGTTAAATATTTAGTCTTTTAAATTTATTATTTAAGGATTAAAATATATTTTTCAATTGAAGAACTAAAAATAAATAAATTTAGAAAACCAAAACTATAATTACCTCATATTTCAGAGACTATAAATATAATTAAAAAAACTGATAAAGTTATTGAATCGATATATATATATTTAATCAAAGAGAAAAATAAAATGGAGTGACCTACATGTTTTGACGGGATGAAAAAATGTTAGGTAAACTTTTGTAAGAAAATAAAAAATCATGAAAAAGGGCATTTCTTGTTGCACCTCCACACAAGTTTTCTACAGTGCTATAAATATAAAATTTCTTTTTTTTTTTTTCATTTTTTGATTTTTGAATTGTGTAATTAAAAAAAAGGTTTTTAACTGTACAATTTGGAAAAGTTTGGGATTGTGTAATTTGAAATCAAAATTGACATTCTTCATCTGAAAATGGGTGAGTAGTGACTAAGATCATATTTTATTGGAAGTTATGAGAAGTTTGACTTTGGTGATTGTTTTCTTTTCGACAGAGTAATATTGAAAAGAACAGCTAAGATGATGAAAGTTATTTGAACTATACAATCCAAACATTAAAAATATTTTTTAGATTAATTAACTTTTAAATTATGTAATTTGAAAAAGAAAAATAACTTTTAAATTCACAATTCATAAATTTTTCCAAATTGTATAGTTTAAAAAATATTTTTCACTTCCACGTTATACAATCCAAGAAAAGACACAAGCCAAAATTTTGATAATAATGGAATAAAAATGTATGGAGGTGGAAGAAGGAATAATCTAAAAACATGACACCTACCCAATGTGTTATGAGAATTTTTAATATTCACTATTGATTTTTAATTTTTATATTATTAACTCAGTTTAATTAAAAAGGTTAAAATATTTTTTTTTATAAATTTGTTTACAATCGTGACTATGATGAAAAATTAAGTTGACAAAATCACATTTTAATATAAAAAAAAAAAATCCATGTCAAGATTTCATTAGTGTTGTAGTCATAACTTTTGCAGTCCCACACATCATTTTGATTTTCATGACTGCAAAATTGACAAGTACATCTACTTATTTTGTTTCCTTATGCTAGAGTGGACACTGTTTGCTAGTTTTGCAGTGGTGGAGATAGTGTTCCAGTTCTTGGAAATATTATCAGAGATTGGCATGATCAAGCACCTAATCAATACTCTAACATGCAAAAGAAACACACTGAAAAATGCCAAAAGATTTCACTCCAGATAATAGAGAGAACATAGTGAAAGCATAGCTTCTCATTAAGGAAATATTCAGCATACAAAGTCCAGACAACAGAGAAATGGCAGAAAAAAAAAAAAAAATAGCACAGTAGCTTTGTAACATAAACACTTATACTGGATCCTCATTTTGAGGGTCAGAACTAGGAGAGAGCTCCAAGCTAACGGGACAATGATCACTTCCATAGAAACCTGCAGAACAGAGACAAGAACAAGGTCATGCTTGTTATAACATGTAGTTTACAAGTTAGCACCAAATAACACAAACTGCAGTTTGGTTTGGTTTCATATACACTAAATGATGAGTCAGCAATAAAATCATATCCATGTCATGAGTTTCACATTTTTTATACACTTAAATAAGCTGAATAGGAGTACCAATCGCATGAGAGTGGAAACTTACCTTCTAACTCTATCCCATGTCCATGCATTTCACATGCAACAATCCTTTCTTTGAGTTTCTCTGAAACTAAAAAATAGTCTATTCTCATCCGTTTTCCACGATACCTTCAAAGAGAACACTTGTAAGAACTATCGGGCTTATGAAGTAGATTAAATTAGATAACAAGCAAGTCTGGCTTAAAAATTAGAAGACAAATCTCATTCCTTAAATTTGGTACACATTTTAACACAAATTCTGTTAACAAAAAAACAAGGTGAAAAGGAAAAAATGGATTAGAGAAAAGACCAAAAATATGTGTGATATTATTCAAATACGTTGCCTCAACACAATAATTAATCAGCATTAACATTGAAAGTTTAATTTCTTACCTTCCAACTGGGTTTCCAGACCAAGAGAAACCTCGCTCCATGTCCTTATCCTTGTGCAGAAATCTGTAAGCATCGACCAGCTTTCCCCTGGTGCATGCTCCATAATATCAGCTATTAAGACTTTAAATACATAAGGTAAAAGGAGGTTTGAAGGAGTTACTACAAAAAGTAACCAGTCAACTATGATAAAGGGTTATTTTTTATCAATTTAGTTGGACTTGGGTTGGAATCTCAGAAGATACAGACATCATAAAATAATTCAAAACTTTTGGAGAATCTAAAGAACAAATGCAGGGTCCAACATAGTCTTCTAATAATTGCAGTAATTGGTCCTTACTGCAACGGACTCCACTGTTGAAATGGGCGCGGCGCTAAAACACTTAAGAGGAAAGAATACAAACTTTCACAATGAAAGTTCACTAAAAATCAGGTATTGAAAATTGTATCAAATACTATATCTGAAAGACCACTTACTCTCTTAAGATGGTACCAAATCGTCTTCTTTCTGCCAAGGTAAACCCAGGTTGGCCACAATCCTGCATAAAGCCATATCATCAGATCAGATGGACAACTTCTACTCCACTTTGCCATGGTTGGGCATATCAAAGGAGAGTCAGTCCTAGACAAGGTAACAAAGCCCCTAAGGTTTGAATCCTTGCTTCACTCATACATCATAATTAAATTTAATTCCATTACAAGGAAAAGAGATCGTATGAATTTCCCACAATTAAAGCCTATAGAGCACTTGCATGAGGTGACATGTTAGATCTACAACAATTAAAGCACCATCTGATTAAGTGAAATCAGCTACATAGATCACACAGTATCATTCATTTCCGTTAAGGACCAAAATTTCGTAATATCTTCATCATATCCCTCATGACAATTTACTCAAGTATCTTTGTCTGTCTGCTTCTTCCCATTTTCTCAGGACTAAAACTCATGCAATCTACTCTTCTCACGGATGCTCCATCTAGTCACCATTGTACATGCCCAAACCATCTTAATCAATTTCCTTTCATCTTTTACTCAATCTAATAGCTTAAGCTTTAAGTTATATCTATTGAAACTAATAGCAATGAAATATCACAAAGAAAAGGATACACCTATTTTAAAGGGAACTTCAAGAGAAAATTGCTTAGACCTCTTTGTTTGGAGGAATATAACCGTTGAGTTTTGCCGTACTGAAAAACTCTGGATGACTTACGTCAATCTCTTCATGGCTGCACACAATGAATATATATGTATTTAAAGCTCCTTCTTAGAGCGTGTAGATGCATAGTAGCCACAGTCAAATAGCAGACAACATAAACATAGATAAAAATCAGAACAATTCACTCAACATTCAAAACAATTCTCTGGTATGAGATACTGCAATTGAAAAAAAAGTCAGGTTGTTATAAACTAAAGGATCAGAGGCAAGGTGTAGCTTCAATGAATTAGTTTCATATGACACAAACAGTTACATCAAAATAAAATAAAACATAAATCTCAGTTGTCCTCTCAAACTACTGGAATTTTGCTTTTTTCATACCATGACTGGTAATAAATCTATAGATGAAACCAAGAGCTGAGCTTGACACTAACCAAATCTTTACGACAAAAGAATGGAAGAGGTAAAACTATGTTGCTAAATGAAGGGCACATAAATAATCAATCATATTTCCCCGAAGCCCAACCAAAAAAGAAGTTTAGCCACCTGACATTAAGATCCCCACACCATATTAAAGGCTTGTCTGAATTTTGTATAACAAATTCAAGAATCCTTTTGTCCCATTTTCTTCTCCTTTGAAACGAGTTTGCCTCCTCTTTCCATCCATTGTTTGGTACATACGTATTCAATAAACGAAGTGTTTCAAATTCAGCTAGGATCACTCGACCATCAGGTTCATGTTTTGAAGCTAACAATAAAAATAAGGATCCATCAGCAGTGAACTAAACACGGAATATAATCCAATATGCAGATTTGTTAAAAACTTATTTCGGCTGACTCTTTATATGAATCGTCTTTGTAAGATATATAAATATTCATATTAAAAATTGGACTGGAATTTCATATGATATATCATAAACTTTTAACCTTAAGAAATTTCAAGAACCAATACATAGAAACTATATTTAAGAGGATTCCAGATCCTTCTCCTTCCACTTCTTTTCCAAATCAAAAACAATATGTATAGTAATAGTAACATCATGTAATTCTTTTAAAGTCACCCAAGGATACAATCAAATCATGGCAGGATTAAGAATTGCCAACATTTATGTTAGACATTTTTCAGCAAAATAATAATAACACCACCGACAACGTTAATATCTCACACTTGAGAACTGAAAATATTTATATAAGCAAAAGAAACATTTAATGCCATAAATACAATAGGAAAAATCTGCAAAGCAGGATACCCAATTTATCAAGATTGAAAACAACACTTTTAGGCTTGCAGCATTTTTTCACAAGTAGTGCTGTCCCTGCATACTTTGAATCTGCAAGAGACCACCAAACATGATAGTTTCCAAAAGGTGGAGAAGAGAGTGCACGCATCAATACCTGCATAGGTTTGAACAAATGTACCCTAAAATATTAGAAAATAATGTTAGAATGTAATTAGTCATTAGCTGTTACAGAATTGTTACTCATTAGCTGGTACAGAATTGTTACTCATTAGCTGTTACAGATTCTAGAAAATTAGGATCATTGATGCCTAATTATTAGGCAAGAAGTTACTGTATTTTCTGTAAATTGGCATACATACATACCGTGGGGTCCACATTAGATACACAACATTCAGATAACATTTCTTTATATGATACAGTTTGGCAAGACTAGGTGTGAGGCTGAACATTTATCTTGTTTACGTCAATGATATTGTAACAAGTGAGTAAGATCAAGCTGATGTAGCTGTTGATGTGGGCACACGTGGAAATAATGACATCGAACGAGGAGCAGAATTAGCTAGTGTGAAGGAACATGTGGAGACTAATCCTAAAACTGCGGTAACAAGAAGGAGCACGCAAATCAGGAGGGAGAGAATGTCTTATAGGTAGGAATCAGGAGGGAGAATGTCTTATTGAGAGGGTTAGCGAAATGAGAGGGGCAAGAGTCTAGTACAATCTCTATCTGATAATTCTTCTTTCTTTCCTTTCTAAGTTTTCTTCTCTCTTTTACTTTTTTTATGCTGATTATCATTGCTAGTAGGTTGTTCTCTGGTCATTACTGCAAGGGCTCAAGCTGGAATCTATAAAGTGATCATTCTTGTTTCTGTACAGAAAGCCACTGCTACATTTTTTTCATAATTTTTTGTCTTGTTTCTGTAATCGAACCAAAATTGTTTTATAAATACATCACTGTTACATGTTATCTACTTCATCTAATTCGTCCCCACTTCATCATTTGAAGCTTAACATTAATGGTCAATAATGTCATCTATGTAATGCAAAGAAGCAATGAATATCACATTCACATGCATGGTGTTAAGGCATTGCATTTGATTGAGTGAGAAGGAAGATCATGAGGAGTGGCAAACTCAATGTTGAAGTAGCAGAGTGAAAGACAAGAATAGAGAAACACATTTTGTGGTTTTCAATCTTCAATAAGGAAGCTATGATTCAGGGATTGCATAGATGGGGGTCTCAAATCCACCATTATAGACACAGAATTATAGCTGCTAAACAGCAGACCAAATCTATTCAAAATATCTCGACAAAGATTTGGCCCAAATCTAGAAGACAAGAACAGGGAACGGAGTTAGACAAAGCCAGTGCATATAAATAAAACCAGTTCTTTCATTCTCTTTCAAAGGTGGTATCTAGAGCCTGTTGATCCTAATGGCTATCGAAAACCAACCACTCATCCTCCACCATCATTTTCTGGTAGCTAGAAGGGCTTCTAGGTGGGGGTGGTTTATGAAAATGGTTTTCATAAGACACCTTCGAGATGCTTTCCCATCTCACCCCAAGCCCCTAAAGCTATGGCTTTTAAAGGTTCCAATGTATGATTCAGATTTCCCTACATTCAATTTATAATTACTAGCAAAGAATATGATTATCATTAACAATCATCCCGCATCAATGTTTGATTTCAAGCAATTATTTCATTATTTTACTTGGCGTTCTCAATGGTAACCCTCCTGTGCCTTAAAACAGCATCAACATTGAGAGAATTCCCACATAATCAAGCAAAACCCCGCAACCCCTTCAAGAATATCTGACAATCTACCGGGCACATCAATCTCACGCAATCTTCTAAACTACCAATCCTGGTCAGCCTGTGTTGGAAATCCTCTCATAGTAACAAAATGGACCATTGTCACTAGACAATATGCTAAACCCCAAAGCAGAAAATTTCATTCACCCAAGTCCCAATTCTTTTATCAATTCACCCATTTCATTAAGTTACATAAAAGTTTCAATATACAAACAATAGATGGACAGTCCCATCAACACATGTTGTGGCCGCAATCAGCAAAAGAACATAAAGATACCTTCTTTTCTTCCCTGGCTGCGCTCGTATCATCTTTTATTTCTCCCGGAACTTTAGATGCACCCTTTGCTCCAGCAGCAGGCATCCTCACTTCCTAATGAATATTTCATGTCACACCAAAGTTTATTATTTGCACAAAGTTTGCCCAAAGAAGCAATGCAATATATCCAAAGTTTGGTGCTTTAGGTAGAACACATTGGCTTCAATTAAAATGATTAACAAAAATAATAAATTCCATGGTCCCCCAAATAGGTTCCACAACTATGATGAAGTAATAGGGAAAAAAACGAAAAGGGGTTGCATGAAAAGGAACCTGAATGGCAATGACATCGGGATCAAAAGTGGTGACGAGGTTGGTGAATTCAGGCCAGTTGTTTTTGACCCGAAGAAGAAGACTGTTGGCATTCCATGTCATAAACTTCAACGGTTCCTTCTTCTTCTTCACTTCGGCCTCGCCATCATTCTCTTTCTCCCTTGGCTTCTTCGCAGACCCATCTGAATCTTTCTCCACCACTTTGAAAAACCGTTTCATTCTTCTCCCTTCCTTCTTCACTCTTCGCTGTCACCACTCTTCACTCACTCTATTTGCCTCAACTGTGAAGTTTTTGCCTTTTGTTCCATCCTTCCTCCAAAAACTCACTCATCATATAACATTAATTAATATATTTCAAAAGTGATAAAGAATAGGTAAAAATAATGAATTTGAAATTTTGGTAAAATAAAGAAATATTTTTGTTGCATGCCTTAAAATTAGGGTTAAGCATTTTTTCTGAACTTTGTTATTTGATTATTTATGATACTAAACAATTTATTCATTTGCTTCATGTTAAAATAAAGTAGCCATATGACATTAATGTTTGGTTAATGAATTTAAGTTAATGTTACTACATTTAACAAATTTAAATGATTTGGAAATTGACATTTTTTAAAATTATATTAGTGTGTCAAAATAACAAGGACTTCCAACTCTAATAATTATTTCTTTTCTTATTCTTATATTATTATGATAATTTCAAAAAAATGGGGTCAAAGTTGAAAGAAGTTAAGATTCTAATAATTGAAGTGTAATACTAATACTGATTTTGAACATAAATCCACAGCATAGAATAAAAAGAAAAATTGATTAGATTGGTGCAACTTTGTTTTTAAATTATCAAAATGAGCATTTTTTTAAAAAATTTACAGTGAAGAAAAGTCATGTATGTTGAAACGATTTTGTTTTGAAAAAAATTATATTTATGAAACATAACTTTAAAATTTATTCTTCAATTTAAGCTATGATAGCCACCAACAAATTTAGTATTAGTGACAAAGTCATTAAATAATCACAATCACAACTTTGATTAATGTAATCATATTTTTATTTAAACTAAGGTCATGACTTTAGTGTTTTTTTTTTTTTTTTAACTTAAGCTCAAATCGTGCAAGAGACAATGACTTTAATGTTTTTTGTTTTTATATAATTCGTATATGGATGACAATTTTCTTTACTGAAAAATCATGTTTCAGTGCATAACTTATTTGTTATATCTTTTTATACGGCTTTATAAATTTCTAAATAGTTTCTTTTAAGGACAGGATAAAAAATATGGAATATGTTATTTAAAATATTGATGTTATTTGTTTTTTTGTTTTTTTTACGTGTTTATACTTTGTGTTAATGTTCTGATTTGTAAGAATATTGAAAAAAGAAAAAAAATATATAATGTATAAATTTTACTTTATTAAAAAAAATTAAAGTAAACTAAGGAAAGTAGTTTGTTTATTTGAAATCCACAATGTTGAAAAAAAGTTGAATAATTATAAAAATACTTTTTATTACCTATATATATAAATATGATTTTTTTGTTTGTTTTTCTGAATTAGTTATTGTAGTTGGTGTTAATATTTACTTTTAAAAGCTTATTAGTACATATTTGATGATAAAATAATCTGTGGTGTGATTTAGTAAAGTTTTGATATGATTAAGAAAATGTAAAATTTGAAGTGTTACTAATTAGAAAGACTAGAAAAGTTTACCGTATAAATTTTATTAGTTATTTGGTATCTTAGGAAAAACAAAAGTGATATTATTTGATAACATGGTTACATGGGGTTTAAGAAGATTTTGAAATTAAAGTAAAGGTTAAAGTGACAAAAGGAGAAAGAAAAAGCAAATGTAAAATATGAAAAACAAAAAAGAATACATGAAAAGATGGTTGAACTGTATTTTAATTAATATTTTAAATTTTTTTATCAATATGATGTTCAGATGATAGTTTTATTCATCAAATGATCAAACTATAGATCTTTTATTTAATAGATCACAATAAAAACAATTTGAAAGTTTCCACTAAAACACTCGAATATGACGTTGTTGAAACATTTTCTCATAATGACTTTTTCTTCCCAGATTAGTGTATATGACATTAACATATAATGTAAAGGAGATAAGGAAGAGAAAAATATACACAACATTTTATATTGGTTTGTCTGTCGCAATAGACTACATTCAGTTTTCAATCAATAGACTAAGTTTCACTAGACAAATTAACGTTATGAAGTATATTTTGAGTAATCTTCGGGTTCGTAACAACCCTTAGCTAATTTCTTGAGTATTATTTCCACAAGTCACTCTTGGCTAAACGAGTATTCTTTATCAGGTCACTCATGGCTAAACAAATACATCTACCAAGTCACTCCTAACTAAAAGAGTATCTTTACTAAGCCACTTCGAGCTAAACGAGTTTCTTTACCAAATCACTCCTAGCTAAATGAGTATTATCTGGGATTCCTAGCCACTCCTAACTTCTTCTTAAGTATTCTTTCCCAAGACACTCATGACTTAACAAGTATTATTTGTCAAACAACAATTCCTGACTAAGGTAGAAATGTTATGATCAACAAATCATTAGGTCTGTGTACTAAGGAGTGTTTACGTCTTATGACAAACAGAAGGTTTGGATGTTCTCTCATTGTTGAGATCATTAATTTAGCTCTCTAAGGAGAAATTGCGTCTTTTGAAGAATACAAGGCTTAAGTGTTATCTCAATTAGCTAGATGAACACTCACAATGTTCTCCTTTACGAGACTCAGAAAATTATAGATAGTGTTTTGACACTTTGCAACCTCTTTGCTTGTTTCTTCTTTTTTATAAGATGTTTTCTTCTTACTTGTCTTTGTTAAGTTTAATTTGTAACATGAGATGAGACAAAACAGTAGAGAGGAGAAAATGGATATTAACTAGATAAGATTATGAGTGACTTTGAAAAAAAATGCTCAATGCGGTTTGCTAGAAATGACTGTAAACCTAGGAGTGACTTGTGTGGAAATAATACTTAAGGAATTATTTAAAAGTAACTACGAATCCAAACAATAGTCAAACCATTAATTAGGAATAACTATGAGTCTAAAAATAATATTTGTATATTTCGTAATATAAATATGCTTAATATAAATATGCTTAATATAAATATGCTTAATGATACTCAATCTATTAAATCTATATGTTTATTGCAACAAACAAACAAATATAAAATTGTTGTATATTTTTTCTCTTCCTTATCTTTATTAGTGCATGTTATCATTATTTATCCTAACAAAACTACCTTTAAAAATAATCACTTTTAAAAATAATGTTCAAAAGAAATTAATCTTAAAGATCACTTAAAGTAAGGTATAAAGTTACATATGTTGAATTGTACTAGACGTAAAAGTATTTATTTAATCATTTGACAAACAAAACATTATCTTCATCATCTAGACGATAATTATAATTTTTTTAAAATTAATTAAAACACAATTTAACTCTCTCATATTATGTTTCTCTCATCTCACATATTATTATAATCTTTATAACAGTAACAAATCCTAAATTGTCACAAAGAATTATTTTAAAATAACTATTACACAACATCATATAAATAAACAAATAAATACTTTATTTTAAGAAATAAAACTAAATAAGGGACCTTCGATACACATTTATTCTCAAACATAACCCGAAATTATTATAGTAGTGTAGTACTATCATATAATTACGTGAAATGAAATGAGCGCATTACCCTACGTAAGCTTTTTTAGTTTACAAGAGATTGAAGCTTTAACACTTGCAGGGTTAATTTAACGTTCTAAGCGTCTTCCATTCTATTTATTTGATAGTAAAAACAGTATACTTGAAAAGAAATTAAACTTAAAAAAAGAAATGAAGATTCTTTATTGAACTCATGGTGATATTTTGATCATTGACTTGGAAGAGTGAGCTTGAACATATTAATGAAACAAAATCCTAGACCTGTGCTGCTAGCTCACGTATTGCTTCTCAAGAAGGCTACCACAGAATGCCAAATCAAATCTCTCCTCGGGAGGATCACCAATGCAGTCAAACACTGCATCTGCATTTAAGAAATCTTCATCTTCTGTATACCTGCATTTGGATCATACAATCAGTGGAAAGCAACATCATCTTCACAAAAACCAACTTCTATTTAAGAATGTTACTGAGAAAGTTTTTGCACAAACATCTTATAGGTAAATCATAAGCCAAAAAAGGAAAAGCATTTAAATACACCAAGTTCTCTTTCATCTCTTGTTTCTCTTCTTTTTCCATCACATATTGGCAGCATTACTTGTAGCATAACATGTATCACCCTCTCTTTACTTTTTTTCTATTTCTCTTTTCCTTTGTTCCCATATACCTTAAAACTATGGGTGTATGTTCATTATGGTTCAAATGTTTATTAGAAGTGACTATGGTTAGCACTTAATTACCATGGAAAGCAGCCTCATGTGGAAAAGGGGTTGCATTATATTATAAGTTAACCATAAAATTGAAGAAAAAAAACATGGGGAAGCTCCTAAGATTGAAGGAAAATTCTGCTAAAAGTACCCTCTACCTAATCAGTTAAAAAAATAAATGTCATCCAGTTATGTTAGGCTGAGATATTAATCACTGTGGAGGAGAAAAGCATGCTGAGACAACCTGTCCCCTGAACCTTGAGGCATTTAAACCCAATGCAAATTCAGAGAACTGGCTTATTGTTAATGTGCATGCTATGTATTAAAGCATTTAGCAACGTTGCTAGATATAGCCTCATATACTGTGTCAATCGGTTGTTCATTTACTTTGTCAGTGACTTTATCTCACTTCAATAATGAAGACTGCGTCCGATTTAAACTTTTTGGTGGATAACAAGAAGGCATTAAGAGCTGTAACATCACTGTGCAGCCTTTAACATCACAGACCAAAACAGTTCCACAGAGATACTTGATGCAATTTTCAGTACGGTCTGATCAGCTTAGATAACTTTCTAATTATGTGCTGAAGTATTTGACGTTGTTTTCAAATATATTTTGTAAGGTTGGATAAACATTTTCATGGTATCCCACAAAAGAATGTCATTTACTAATGGACAAAAGATATAAGTATGGTATATTTAACGGAAATTAAAACATGATGCTTTGTACTAACATGTGATGTTTTGATAGTATATATTATTTTTCGATACCAACAAAATTGTGTGTTGGTATGATGTTAGTATAGAGTTGCAATGCCTTTATTAGCACTTTAATTTCAATTAGACAAATGCTAATGAAGAGACTAATCGAACAAGTAGTGTGTATTCATATTTCCTATCAATTAAGTAGAAATTTAGAAAACACAAAGCTGCATCTCATTTAGTAAGTAGAAACATACCCGCTCTTTGTTACTATACACGTCATTCCAGCTGCTTTAGCAGCTGCTAGGCCTATGGCACTGTCCTCCACCACAACACATCTATAGAAAACAAATAGTGAAATTTCACATTCAAATCTTACACGCCAATGAATAAAAAGTGAATGTAAAACAATTGAGTTAAGCCATCATAAAATACACCTGCTGACTCAAACCCAAACATCAAGTTTAGAAATTTATGGCTTCTTATTTGAATAATAATTTTAGCACAAGCTATTATCACCTAGGCACTACCATAGTGAGATACCTTGAAGGTTCAACACCCAGAGTACTGGCTGCTAACAAATAGATGGCCTGTCAGAAAGAACATGATGCAATTAGATGTCTTGATCAAGCCATATTGTGAATTCAATCATTGAGGCATAACTCAATTTGATCGTACTACTACCACAACAGAACATTTTATAGATAGAAATCACTGAAGATTTCAGAACTCTAAACTGGATACTTAACTTCATACTTGAGCATAGAAGGACTTGTAATAATTGAGTTTCATTTTTAATTGATTTCTATTGAATGGAATGTAAAATAGGGCTACACATACTTTGACTGTGTCCCTAAAAAATCTAGCAAATGAACATTAGAAGGATGGAATTCTTACTGGATCAGGCTTTTTACGGGGAACCACATCTCCTGCAAATATCTTGATTTTTTCTGCTCTCTCAGGACCCAGCAAGAATGATACTATGGCAGAGACCTAAAATCAACTCAAAACTCAGGTCTGAAGATGAAGTAACAAATAAATGCGGATCCAATCACCATTGAAATATGATTCATTCATTGATAATTACTAATTACAATAGATGACCATTAGGCCATAAACTATTGGTCTATTAGGAATTGAATCTATAAAATATTATGAAACAAGGATCAGTGAGCCAATTCTCCCATAAGTCAGAACAGATTCATTTAAGGAATTGAATTGATTATGCATACCGCCTTTTCATTGGAAGTGCTGCAAACTGCAACTTGGACTCCTTGAGCAAAAGCCTGGTCGATAATCCTACATTTTTTATAGAAAACAAAACAATGAATAAGATAAAGGCACAAACTTTATCTTTCCTTGATAATTATACAGTTTTTTTCTTTTTTTTGAATTTCGACACACATAACATAAAAACCATGAGCGTTAGATAGGAATTGAATAATAGCATAAACACTATCGGATTAAAGTTTAGGGAAGAAACAAGATCAGGAACCCATGATATAGGATGTTTTGCATGTTCTAAATCAACAATTTAACTGCTAATTGACTTCTCTTGAATTTCAAGTTCGACTAAAATTATGCTGAACTAACCATCCCAAATATCAAGTTGTTCTAAACTTTAATTATGAAGAATGGAGGCAGCAAAAAATCACTTGGTCAAAAAGCTTCCAACACCAAATCATGAAACAAATCAATCCAATGGTAAAACAAGTATTAGATGGAGGGTAAGGAATGGTTTTATTTTAAACTTTGCAACAGATAAAAGATAAAGAACAGATAGTAACCAACTTTGCAACACCTGGACGAAGAGGCAACAGTTTTTTCTCAATAAGAGCCATGAATAGTTCTGTCTTTTGTTTGTGAAGTGAAGCAACGAAATCTTTTCTTTCTTGTTCCCCTGCTGGGGCATTCGCTGGCCAACCTGTCTTGTTAAAGTATGCTGTCATCCTGGTAAAACAGAGAAAAAACGGCACATCAAGTATAACTTCAAATTCATTCAAAACATGCATTCAACTATATGCAGAGAAAATCCGAGGAGAGAAATACCGGAAAGACTTCAAACTCAATGAGACAAGACAAACTAAATGAGACAAGAGTCTTACACACATGAGAAAGAGTATCTTCAATCCAAAACCTTAAAACAATAAATTTGTGGATCTTTCTCATTTCTACTCAATGTAGCACTAGACTCACACTTGGATACTTACCATATACAACACCCACGTCTTCTTTTTCACAATCCTATATATTGCACAAACTATGCAATGAGGCTGATGCAGTCACAAGTGCTATCTCATGGGACTCAAAAACCTTGTTGTTGTGACTGCAACTCTTGTGGTGAACTATTTTTTCTGTAAACTTTGGTTTTAAAATGTTTCTAAACAAGAGGCAAACCTTTCTTTTCCGCCTCCAATTTTGAGCAATTCTCCATACAACTCCACATCCCATGTAACGCCCAGATTTCTCTGCACGATAAAAACAAGGACAAACCAATAACACATTTGTTAAAGAAAAAAAGTGAAGCAAGAAAGAAAGCACTAAGAACTAGTTCAGCATGTCCAATGGGAGTAATTTATACGATTCTTAAGCTCAAAACCAATTCTTATGCAGCTCAACTGGAGTAACTAACGTGTTAGTTCTTAATAGTAGTTATTACCTACAACAATTTGTAAGAATTTTGAGACAATTGTACCACTCATATTAAGTTTATATCAACAGAGAGAAAAGTTGCATCATATAGCATTGTAGAGTGTAGCAAGAGTGAGTTAAGCAACAACTCCAACAGGATTCTGAATGGAAAAAGAGTGTATGCATAAGTTATAAGTGTTTGTATGTGTAGTACCTCTTGGAAGGTTTGGTTGAAAGAAATGCGGTGACCATCTTTCTCAGTATCTACAAGGACTCCATCACAGTCAAATAGAAGAGCCGAGGGAAGAGTGGAAGAGGAAGATGCAGAGGCTGAACAAGTGAACCTACGAGGAGGAACGTTGAGCCTTCCAAAGGGTCTTCTCGATATGATCCTAAGAGAAGAAAGAGTTGAGAAGGATGATGGTGGAAGATGATCATTGTCCTTGGTGTGTTTGAGGAGGCAATGGGGTTTTGGTTGAGGTGTTGTTGGAGTGAAGAGTGAAGAAGAGGAGAAGGTGATGATGCTACTTGTTGCTGCCATGATCACACACTTCACAGACCTTCTTCTCCTTTTCTTCCTTCCATTCATTTTCAACTTGTTATCTGCTTCTTTGCTTCCAACTTCCAACGTCCAACACAGGTTTCGATTAGGTTCACCCTTCTCACCGCTCGCCACGTGGAACAATAATGTTTTTTCTTAAGGAAACTGGTTTTTTTTGTCCACACAAACAAACTCAAAAAGTGAGTTCTGAAATATGTGTAGTAACTTTTTATTTCATTCATCATATTCTCACTACATATCTATTAATATTTTAGGTATTTATGAATTCTTTTCCTCTATTATTATTGTGATCTCACATCCTAGTCAGGTTTACACTTATGGTATATTATTATTATTTAATGTTTCATTTAGGCCCGTCACACATAATTTATTCTGCGCATGCCAATGCGGGACGAAGAGGGTTAGTCCTAGTAACCCACGATAAAAAATATTTTATTATATTTTAAAGTTAAAATATTTTTAATAATTTAAATAATAATATTTTTTATATTTTCTTGTTTATGAAAGATTTAATTTAGATATATGTTAATTTTATATTTATTTAAATTTTATTGTCAATTATAGATTTATAAGGTGATAAGATGTAAAAAATACGTGTAATATTAAAACAAAATTATTATTAGAATATTTGTATATAATTTTTTAAAATTTTACTTGTATGAGATGATCGATATATCTGCAAGCTGATCGTTGTGTAGAGTGATTCAACAAAACTAATCCTCAATTACTATGCAACCGGATCAACTTTCATGGTCATCTTTAATCATTGATAATTCGGTCACAATTATGGATTAATAAAAAGTTAAATGAATAATTAAATTTTCTAAACTAACATATATTAAATTTACCTTCTTTTTACTAAAGATATACTCATTCCATACTTAATTATCAGTAAACAATTTTTTATGAACCTAAATATAAGCCAATTTAAATTTCTTTCATCTTATTTAATGAGACTGTCTAAAAAATAGTCTTCAAATAATTGAGATACTATTTTGAATACCTTTATTTTACTCTTGAAATTAAGCTCCAGTAAACAACACATAAAAAATGTTTTTTTTTAATATAATTAAACGACACTAACTTTTTTAACTAGCATAAAAGTTGATAACTTTTACGAAAAGAATGTATATAACATCATTTACATATTGTAAAAGTTTTAGCTTAGTGACACATTCTCTTAAAAAAATTTGGATCTTGGTTCAAGTTTTCTAAACTATGTAAATAAGAGAACTATTGTGCTGGTGGCATGAATATTGAGGAATTTGGCATAACAAAGTTTTTGCTACATCCTAGGAAATTTATCAAGGTTATTTATGTCAGGTGAAGGCCTCCAATCAATAAATGGGTCATATGTAATATTGGGAAGTTAGAGAGTTCCTTAAACTCTAAATTCTAAAAATAATTTGACGAATGTTTTGGGATGCTTTGCTAAAATTATGGATTATATTTTGGCAATTGAAGTTTCTCTTAGCAGAGGGTGGATGCATTTTTGGTTGGAATGTGATTATTTATTTGTGATTAAAGCATTGTTGATACATCCTTGAAGCCTTTTGAGTAAAAGAAACAGGCTGAAAAATTGTCTTGAACTCATCAAACATACATATTATAGAGTTTCACGCATTATTATAGTGGGAAAAAGTTATACTGATAAACTTGTGGTACATTGAATTTCTTCAGGATTTAGTTTGGTGGATGATATCCCATCTTTTTTTAAGTACATTTTTTTTAAATATTATTTGGGACTGTCAAACAATAAACTATAAATTTTCTGAAGTTCTAGTGGATTTGGTTTGGTCCTGCCACTTTCTTTTCTTGCTTTATTTCTTTAATAATATTTTGATGTCCTGCAAATTATTAATACAGGCTGAGATACCCTAGTTGGGATTGCATATTGTATGATGATATCCTTGACACCTACTTTTATCTAAAAAAGAGAACAATGAAGTTGACTACCGAATTGAGCATCCGAGTCAACACGAATTCTTATCAGTTCAAAGCCAGGTTTATCGATTCTTACTGGTCAGATAAAATACCAATCCGAATGTTTAACCAGATTCAACGTGGCTCTGGTTTTTATCCAATGAATTGGTTCGATCCAATTTTGATAAGGCTGATTGGTGTCTAAGCATTTTACCTGCCACAAGTTTATGGTATTCATAAGTCCTTTTAATTTTATTTCTTAGTGGCCCGTATAAGCTCGACGAAAATGAAGTTGAAAAGGAAAAGAAAAATCTATATACTCAATTGCTATTCTGAAAGCACTAATGATACAAGTACATTCCTCCTTTATCCATTTTAATAAACGAAATTGTAAGACAAAACTAAAAAAAAAATAAAACTACCTATCCTTGTGGGACTATAATATCATTCTTTAAGAGCGCATGAAGAGAGGCCTTTGCATAACTTTGACATGAGAACCGCCTTAACCATGTTAGACTTAGCTGCATCCAGCAATGGATCTGATTGGAGAGCTTTGTTGAAACAATACTTGGCTTCTTCCAAAAGACCCTCGGCAACAAACACAAGACCCAGATTGTTGAATGCTGGAGCATACCCAGGCTGTAGTTCAAGTGACTTTGTACACATAGCCTTCGCACGTTGATATTGTTTCTGATGACGATACAGAATTCCCAAGTTGGATAATATAGCATGCGTTTGTTGAGTTGTTGCCAAAGACAATGCTTTCTTGTACACTTCTTCAGCTTGTGATGGTTCCTCTGATAGTTGAAGTGAGACACCTATACATGCATTACGAACAACTATATTATCTAAAAACTCTTTTGAGAAAGGGATCCAGTGAGGGAGCGAAAGTGTCAGACTTGACAATACCAAAGGCAAGCATTGAAGTAGAAGATGTGAGACAGATAGAGCATACCTAGGTTAGACCATGCATAGCTGCAATCCTTGTCACAGGCAACAGCAACTTTGAGGTACTTTTGTGATGTTTTGAATTGCCGAACACAGAGACTATGAACGCCGAGCTGATGCCACTGCACCGCATCATTTGGATCTTCTGCTATAGCCTGGTGGCAAAGGTATGGCATGTCAAACATATAACCAACTATATCCATCATCATAGAAACACCAAATGCATTATTTTAGCTGAAAAATTAAGCAGATGAAAGACTTACGCATTGTAAACAACAGGATATGCTGATAAAACCTCAATTAGCAAGTGGATAATTAATGCTATGCAATACATACACACCTAATAGATGAGAGTAATTCCTGTCATTTTAATAATAAAAATATATAGATGAAAGGATCGTGAAAATATTTCCACCAATAACAAGAACCAGGAAATCAATAAACAACCTCAATAAATACGCTATAAATGAATGTAGCAAGGAGCCATGAGCACCTTCTCCAAGCACTTGCAGGAACTTCGATGATCATCGGTAATAGAGAATGCATAGGCAAAATTTGCCCATAGATGGGATGATTTGCTATCTGCTTTAACTGCAGTCAACAAACATTCCTTGGCAACATTTGCAGCCATGATCTGATCGGCCATGGCACCTTCAGAGGCACTTGCACCAGGACCTGGCATTAATGAAGAATCATATAACAGAAAGTAAGAACAATACTATGAAAAATTATTCATCTATCTAAGAATAAATGAGAAAGAAAGGTAATATGGCCCAAAGATTGAGAGCACAGAGCCACAGAGGAATAAAAGTACCTGCCACAACTGAAGCATATTTACTCAAAAGAAGGGCTGCATATTTGACCAAAGCTGCAGGATGATTAATTGACCAAAGATGCAGGATGATTTTGATCTTTTAAAATCAATTGCTGGAAACATTTTGCAGATAATTCCAAATTCCCACTGCAAGGCAAGATAAACGGTGTTACAGTATTGACTGGTGAGGAAAAATATAAACACAATAAAAATTCATATCAACCCTTCTAATTAAAGCCACAAAAAGATTAGTATTTCCCAAATAATGCAATGCAATATTCCAGAGAGTACTAACCAAAAACAGGAAGCATAAATTTTATATCATAAAAGTGACCGCCACAATTGCTTAGATGTGCAAGACACCTCTAAATAGTGGCTGTCAGGAACCATGTCAAATATGTATCCAGGTTGGACACTGCATTGGACGCTTCAAATATTTTTAATTGCATTTTTATATATATTTTAAAAAACTTGTATACCAATAAAGATTAGAATACCACAATAATATAATTTTTTGTATTACATTAAATTTATAATGGTACGTGCTAATTTTTAAATCACTAATTCTCTATAAGGGTGATTAAAAATTTTATTTGAGGTTAACTTCAAATTAATTAATATATTAATTATATATCCTATAATTTTTAAAATTTGTTGTATTCCCATTATAGTCAATAGCGCGTTAGCAACGCACCCCAGGGTTGCAGCTGTTGCACGGTTTTGAGCAGCCACACACACAATCAAATCTCATAACCTAGAATTAGATTCTAACATCCCACACTGCCTAACTGCTCAATAGCTCTTCGACTAGTCCTAGATGAACACGAAAATGCTGACATCACCAACAGTGCCACTCCTTTACAGCTAATGGAAAACACTAGAAATTGACAAAGCCTTGGAGAACTATACAATGACACCACAAAAGTTAGCCTATACAATCCCATATGTGGGACTCAAGTTCCACCCCTTGCAATTGGATCCTAACAGCAAATCTCAATTCTGAATTTCCTGCCTAATCTATAAGTTTTAAAACATATTTCCATTAAAATTGAGATTTCTGTAAGTGTTCATATGGCGGTATTATATATAAATTTCTATGTTCTTTTAGGATCTTATCATTGTTTCATCAGCAAATTGCTTAATTCACATTTCCCAGTGCTAAATACTAATCAAACAGCAAAAAGGATAAACAAAACCTTAAGTACATATTGCACAAGGACGGATCAAGAATTTGTTAAAAGGCACTATTTTTATTAAAAAATAAAATAATAATACCCAAATTATACAGAGACAATTATCATTCATACTTACATTTGAAGATAAGCTATCCCAAGATTTCCCAGGCAATCATAGTTCTCCGGTGCAATGGACAAAAATGATGACAAAACTGAGATAGCACTCTACACCAGCAGTGGAAGTCACATTGGTTAAAGCAAAGGAGAAATGTATTCACATCAAATATTGACACAGAAACATCATATATGCCTTAAGAACATTAAAGTACAAAGAAGGTGAGCAACCAAGTATTTGTACCTGCACGCGACCAGTTTTAAGAAGGATAAAACCCAGTGTGTTCCATACAGCTGTCTGTCTAACATCTGACTGCACTGACTCTTTCAGCTTAGAAAGAATCTCTTCAAGTTCATGAGGTTCAAGTTCTTTATCAGAACTATTTTCCAAAGAACTTTCTATTAACAGGCACTAAAAGGATTATAAAATATGTTAATGAACATATTTTATTAGTGTATGAAATAAATTATTAGTGGTCATTGGTGAAGATCGATCTTGACCTCAATTTCCTAGTTAATTGGGAAAGTCCCCAGGCACCAGCTTTGGATAATACATATCATGATTTCAAGTTATTTATCCAACAGCACAATCATAGATTACTGATGACTCCATGATGTGGATTAAACACAACTTTAAAGAAACTTTTAAGTTGATATTAGAACCTGAAAAATAATTAACTAAACCAATTTATAAAATTGACTTTTAGCATGGTTAGAACAAAATTCAAATAAGGAAAACGTATCAGACTTGCATAAGCATTTAAATGCAGCATCAACTGCTGAATCCATACACAACCAGAATGGCCTAAATTAGATGGAAAAAAAAATGAAAAACTGCATTGGATTGACTCTAGCATCTTCTTCTCAGAATTCTACCTAAAACGTATCAGACTTGCATAAGCATTTAAATGCATCAGAGTTACTTGTTCTTGTCATCTTCTAAAGTCAAAAAGGCCTAATCTTCTCAGCAATAAGCCAAGATAGACAAAAAAGCATCAACTGCTGAATCCATCCATACACAACCACAATGGCCTAAATTAGATGGGAAAAAAAAAATGAAAAACTGCATTGGATTGACTCTAGCATCTTCTTCTCACAATTCTACCTAAAACTGCATCTGTTTTATCAAACATCTCTTGCGAACTGAACTCTAAGATGGAAAATGGAAACAAATATTGCAAATCTAAAGTGGACCAAAATATATATTTTGTCAAATAACTATAATGTAAGCAGTTACAAGATTTATACAGCCTCGTCTCTACTACATATGATGTAAACAAATACAAGCAGTTAAAGTTTCGCTTATTTCTGCCAAATATACTTCGCATCTACTTTTATATGCTTTCTCAAACAAAGAAATTTCAGATTTTTGAACATATGAGTATGATGATCAATGTCTCCAGAAAACAAACGCGAACAGGAAAGTGACCGTCAATAGCATTCCTGCATATTTGATCCATTGGTCGACTCGGTTTCGTCTCTCAATTAGCCTCAAAACAGAGTTAGATATTCCAACTGTATTCAGGATGTCTAATGCTTTTCTGTGTGCACTCTGCATCGAAGATATATGTCCAGATGGAAAGGTATATCAACAACAATATATCGGATTAATAATGCTTCACAATTAGCACTAAGGACAGACATAATATCTACTCTGTTACCAATAATAACAAAGATTATTCTAGCTAAACCTAAATTGTAGAATATAAATGTTGTCATGGCAGAAATGAAATGAAATTACCTTCAAGCGTTGTCTTTGACCATGTATTGAAGAAAGGATGGCTTCCCCAATTGCATTTGCATTTTCTAGTTCCCGGGCAGAAGTGCGAACTGAATGTAATGCTTGCGCCTCCTCATCAAAAATTCTCAGAACATGAGCAGAATCCCCATTCTAGCAATTTAAAATGAAGTTATTATTAGCAAATAATGAGGATAAAAATAAGTCATTAAACTAGAGCATGATGGTAACAACATACAGCTCGTCCCAACAGTTCTGCTCTCTCATTAGCTTCTCTCGTCCGTTTCTGATTCCGTAAGTTATATTTATCCAAGCTTGCTCTTAGTGATTCAGCCTCTTCAGCTATTTGTTCCACTTTTCTGAATAAGAAACATAATACCTTAAATGAAAATGCTCAACTAAAATACTGCAAGTCCAGAGAACCCATGATATATAGTATAAATACAACTAGAAGAATACAGATGGAAATAAAAGATACTTTTTGTATTATGAATATGACAATTAACATTACGTTATATGTGCAATCATTTTGCTTAACACGACTAACCCAAATAATTGAGACAATAAAGAGAACCTGCCATTAATGTTTTGTTAGGGATTTTGAAGCTAATAGAGATCTTAACAGAACCAAAGAATTAATGTTTTGTTAGGGATTTTACAGAACCAAAGAATTAATGTTTTGTTAGGGATTTTGAAGCTACTAGAGATCTTAACAGAACCAAAGAATTAATGTTTTGTTAGGGATTTTGAAGCTATTAGAGATCTTAACAGAACCAAAGAACATGACTCTGGCAACAGTGAAGGAAAATAATTGTGAAATAACTTATAGTCCAAAAGATTGAGATTTCAACAAATCATCAAAACAATTTCTTCAGAAACTAACACACATTCTCATAAAAACAACCGATTCTACGAGATCGGGATCCGAATCGTTCACCTTTTCCAGAGATCCCGTTGAGATTTTGCGGCAACCGATCGCCAGAGGCGATCCATCTCCACGCAGAGCGATTGGATCTGAGTGATGTCCTTCTTCACAGCGAACGACAGCTCCGTGTCGGCGCCGGTACCGGCGGTGGCAGAATACTCGAGGCGTTCGAGACGTTCAAGACCGTCACAAGACTTAAGCAGAAGTTTCTTCGCGAATTGGTGAATCTCAGACAATGTTCCTCCACCTCCTTCCATGGCGGCGACGAAGATGGTAGGCGGCGACGACGATGGTAGGCGGCGGCGACGACGATTGCAGACGGCGACGGAGAAGGTTTTCTAGACGGCGACGGAGAGAGAGAGTTGCCGGTTGGGTATTTTCTCCGAGCGAGAGAGAAGATCTGAATATTGTATAAAATCTTAGGTATTGAGAATTAAAAATAATATTTAATTATAGAATTAAATTATTTTTTAACTCACAAAAATTGAAGTGTTAATGAATAATTGTAAAACTATGTTTAATGAAATTTCACTACTTAAACAAAAATTACAAGAAATCTTAAAAAGTTATACGATAAGATTCTGTCAAAGTAAAGTATAATCCTATGAGAAGATCTTATAAACTTTTGCATTAAAAAAAATGTTTTAACAGTTTTGTTGACTTCTTAGAGTATTTGTCATAAAAGTTGTGAAGAGGTCTTTGTTAGTTCTATTCTGTTGCTTGATATTAAGAGTCTTTAGTTTTCTGTTTCAGTAAATCCTTATTAGTAGGAAAACTATTTATTCTTTTTAGCTATTTTCTTAAAATCTGTTATCTTGTAAAGGCTATATAATGTCAGTTTGAGATTGAATAAAGTAAGCAGTTTGTCAACAAATTTACTTGTAGCAACAATTCTAATTTTTGCAAATTGATTCTACAATCTGGTATCAGAGCCTCACTGGCTCTCGTATTTCAAAAGGAGAGACAAACACTAAAAGATGAGTGAAGAGAAGATTTCTGCAAAGATTCCTTACTTTGATGGTCACCACTATGATCATTGGAGTGAATTAATGGAAAATTTGCTCAGAGCCAAGGGACTGTGGAAACTAATTGAATCTGGGGTTGAAGAGCCTAACGGAACAGTCCTTACGAATATTGTAGGGCAGCAGCAGATAGAGAATGAGAAGATGAAAGATCACAAGGTGAAACACTATCTATTTCGTGCTATTGACCGTGCAGTTTTCGAACAAATTTTGGATAGGCGCACATCCAAAATTGTTTGGGACTCA
>Ga0209489_101767_pt1 | contig 44416 bp, 8 predicted proteins | sample SiratrowhiteBW_FD_187527 | JGI IMG/M metagenome (GOLD analysis project Ga0209489, IMG submission 187527) | Root nodule microbial communities of legume samples collected from California, USA - Siratro white BW (SPAdes) (version 2) | ecosystem: Host-associated > Plants > Roots > Nodule | place: USA... | reverse complement strand
TTTTTATTATTCTTTTTTTATTTTTTAGTTTTTTTTTTTTTTCATTTGTTTTCAACTCAACCAAATAGTACATGAAAAACACTCTATCATTTGATGGAGGCAATTTGCTTTGTTATTATGTTATTAAGTATATTATATTTGACAAGACTAGTCACTTAGGTACAATTTTATTTAACAATATAAGATTGTTTTGTAAGTACTTTAAAATAATTATTTTATAAAATTCTAACTTATAAGTTACTTTACTTAATTTTAAATTTATACCTTATTAACTCTTTTTTTTCATTATTATTTTTATATTTTAATATATTTTCTTGATATCTTTAATTTTGTTTTACATATTATTAGCTATTTTAACATTATAGACATAATTAATGATTGCACTATTTTTAATATTAGTTAGATTATTTTTTGATTAGTTATGCAAATTAAATTAAAAAAAATAATATTGAAAATCAAAACAAAAAATGTTTCATATATGCTATGTTATATGAATTTAAATATAACAAAAATTGTAAAAAAGAAATTTATCACAGCAGTATGTTAAATTTATCACTTATTTTATTTTATATATTTTTTACAATCCCAGTACATTTACTTTTTCTTGATAAAGACAACCAAACGAATAATATAATCAGTTGGATTTTGTATGAAAATATACAGGTAATGCGTATTTAATGTTTTAACTGTAAATCCGTTAAGGTTTTTATTAGCAAATGAAACCGATTATTTGACCGTTATCACTTCTGTACATACTTTTTAATTAGATAATTAAAAAATATATAATTATAAATATTTAGTGTGAACTTTAATATGTAAATATATTATGAAAAAAAGTTTATTTTATATGAAAGAAAGAGTTTTGTGGTCGCCCCTTAAAGCTAAAACCTAGTTGGGTCCCTTAAACATAAAATTAGAAACTTAGATATAATATAATGGCGTGTTTAAGTAGATCGAAATCACTAATGGGGTCATTAGGACGTTCTACGTAATAAAGTGCAATATCCCGTACATAAATAGTAGGTCATTTTGTAACTTTTGTGAGTAATTGGATGATAATTTGATAAATGGACGTTTTTAATTGAAAATTACAATAAAAAAAATTGAAGTCTTTATATTATAATAAGTTAAGGGTGCGTGCCCAGGATTTGAGTGAGTGTTTGTGCTTAATAAGGCCAAAATTTTGTCCACTCTCAATGTGTTTGTGTATTTGGTTTTATTGGGAGATGAAAGTTGGTTTCTTAATAGCTTTAATTAACATGGACATGTCCACTTATAAACCAAACTCCTTTTAGCACTCACAAATCAAATATATATACACACACATACATGTATCTATACATCAATCCACCCCAATACAAAATCCCTTTAACTTTCTGTGTCTATTTGTTTGCTTCCTGCTTTCTCATCCATTCAACAAAACCAAACTTCAAACTCAGTTTATTGAACCAAATCAGACCCTCACAAACCATACTCTACCTCATCTATTCAGCTCATATCACTTTCATCTTCACACAAAGCATTATTAACATGGTTTTGTTTCATTAAAGACTCTGATTTCAGCCTCAACATAAAGATTTTTCAGGTGTCCACGACCACATTGTGATCACAATTAAGGCTACATTTGTGATCATAAAAGCTTGGTTATATGGTTTCACTTTGTGCACCCCTTGAAGCTTATTTGAAATTGTGGAAACTATAACAGGCTCCCCTCTGGCTTTTTGATGGAGTACTTGAAGGAGGTGGAAGGAAAAAGGGTGCATGATTATGTTGAGGTAAAGAAGGGTAAAATGAGAAGGGTAGTAGGTGTGGGAGGACCAGTGATAGTGGGTGCTGGACCCTCGGGGCTTGCTGCAGCAGCATGTCTTAAAGAGAAAGGCATTCCAAGCCTAATCCTTGAAAGGGCTGATTGCATAGCTTCAATGTGGGAGCTCAAGACTTATGACCGCCTATGCCTTCATCTCCCTAAGCAATTCTGCCAACTCCCTCTAATGCCATTCCCCCAACACCTTCCCTCTTATCCTACCAAGCAACAATTCTTGGCCTACTTGAAGGCCTATGCCAACCATTTTCACATCACCCCCACTTTAAGCAAGACAGTCGTCAGTGCCAATTATGATCACAGATGTGCCTGTTGGAGGGTCAAGACTCAAGACTCTAAAAAGGAGGAGACAGAATATGTTTCTGAGTGGCTCATAGTAGCTACTGGAGAAAATGCTGAGGAGTTCATGCCTCAAATTGAAGGAATGGATGAGTTTCAAGGGCCTATCTTACACACTAGCTCATATAAAAGTGGAACTATGTTTTGTGGGAAGAAGGTTTTGGTGGTTGGTTGTGGAAATTCGGGCATGGAAGTTTGCTTAGATCTTTGCAACCATAATGCTCGTCCTTCCCTTGTGGTTAGAGATACGGTCAGTAACCTTCACACTTATCATCTAATAACAATGTTAATAAGAAAGAAATTATGACATATGATACTTAAAACATCTAAGAAAAAAATTATGACATATGATACTTAAGACATCTAAGTGTTATGTATTTAAGTGTAAGTATAAGTCTCATTGATTATAAATAAAATTGTTAAACCACTTATAAAATTCATATACTCTAACATTTTAAGATTTTGGATCAAAAATAATATTATTCTTTTATATAGATTTTAACTCAATTTTCATTATTTTGAAATTTTTCTGATATTTTTCTTTTCAGATTCTTTGGACATTAGCATATAATTAAAGAACTCTCTAGACTCAAATGACTGTGTTTATACATACATTAGAAAGCGTTTTGGGTGTTGCTATTACAGTAAATTCACTGATCCTCTTTAAATCTTGCTTAAACACGTGTTCCTATTTGAATTGATGTAGAACAGTGACATGAACAGATTCTGCTAATGTATTACGTGCATAAAGGAGTAAAATATGATATGAACAGGAGTAAGAGCACGCCTAAAGTTTTATTTTTTTAAATATGCATTATGCTATTCAAAGTAATCTCACGAGTTATTGTGAGGGCAAAGTATAAGCCCCATACGTCATTTTCATTATTAAAGAACTAGTATGACAGAAACTGTATCTTTGTGAAACTAATTAATTTATTTTTAAAAACTTGACTATTGATTCCGAATGAAGACAAGTTTTGAAAAGAGAATTTATCATGGTCCTGAATAGTTTATGTGAATCCGTTCGCATGCGCAAACAGGGTCAGCAACCCAAAATCTTTAATTCGTAGTATGCTGTTTTCTGTCATGGAACCATTTTTCAGTGGTGAAGAGAATCTCCGGAAGCATGAAAAGATGATGGTCACTACTATCGTGTGTCTCTGATTTTCCTAAAATGTTTCTTAATCGACTTTGAAGATATTTTGTTTTAAACGTTGATGTTTTGTTTTCACCGCAGGTGCATATCTTACCTCAGCAGATGTTTGGGAAATCAACTTTTGGTTTATCAATGTGGTTGCTTAAGTGGTTCCCTATACGCCTCGTGGATAAATTTTTACTTCTAATGTCACATCTCATTCTTGGGGACACAGCTCAATTTGGACTTCATCGTCCCAGAATTGGCCCTCTAGAGCTCAAGAACTTGTACGGCAAGACCCCAGTTTTGGACGTTGGCACACTTGCTCACATAAAAAGTGGAAAAATTAAGGCTAGATAATCTTCTCTATCCCAATCAAATCCAAATCATTTTATCTTATTCTGGTTCTTGTCATAGTCAAACAATTTTTCCTTTTTTAAATTTTGTTTCTCTTCTACTGATTCCAACCATATATGGTCTGATATGTATAGGTTTGCCGCGGAATTAAACAACTAGCACAACACAAGGTGGAGTTTGTGGATGGAAAAACAGAGAATTTCGATGCAATCATTATGGCGACTGGTTACAAAAGCAATGTACCCACTTGGTTGAAGGTGCTTCCTTCAACACTTGCCAACTTAATTTGTGTCTTTTGGCTAATTTATTTACAATTTTTTCTTTTTATACATGGTAGTTCAATTTATATTATTATATTTGTATTAAAGACTCTTATTTGTGTTTTTTTTACATATTTTGAATAAAGAGTGGTCACGTACTTTGTTAGTGACGTATCAATAAAATAATTCTTTTGTGACTGACTAAGATAAAGATATTTCGATTGACTTGTGCCAAAGTGTGTTGCACAGCTTAAATAGTATCTTCAAATATAGTTTAGATGCGGTGATTAATCGGCCTATAGTACATAATTAATGTAAAACGATTGAGATTTTGAAATCTTTTTGTGAGCAGGGCAGTGACATGTTTTGTGAGAAGGATGGATTGCCTCGGAAACCTTTCCCAAATGGATGGAAAGGTGAGAATGGACTCTATGCGGTGGGTTTCACTAATCGTGGACTTCTTGGAGCATCTATGGATGCAAAGAGGATTGCAGAAGATATTGAACATTGCTGGAAAGCTGCTAAGAACACGTAAGTGTAGTGTAGGAGTTGATGCACTTTAGGCTATACAACAAAGCAAAAATCTTGTGTTCATCAATGCACCATCCAAAAATTTCCCCACACTACATTTAATAGTTTTGGATAGTAATAAGATATTTGGATAAATGCATGAGTTTATAGATTATAATCTCGTTGCAATCATTGTTTACAAAAGATATATCCCTCCTCTGTATACGAATGGATATGTTGTATTTATGTTATAATCACTTCAAAACACACCTTGTAAATGCAAAAAGAAAAAACTTAGAGAAAGCAAAATTTACAAAGAGAAAAACATAGAGAAAGCAAAATTCAGGCAGAGATGAATAAGAGTTCATATTTGTATCCACGCACGCCTCATACTTTTCACATTTGGTTTTGTGCAAACAAGAGTACTGTACTTACTTTTCACATTTATTTCAATTCCTTTAATAACCTAAGAAGTAAGACAGAAATACACGAAATTTCAATTCAATTCAAATTTCTAAGACTTTGGAAAATACAACACAATTTCAATATGCAGATTTATTACTCAGGCTAACAACACAATTTTTATATCCAAGTATGAATTTAGGAAATATTTAATCTCCTTAATTATATATAATAATATTACTAAGATAAGTTACACAAATCAAACGATCAGATATTTGTAACTATAAATAGTAAAAGTAGTAATTATCTGTAAATTCTTCTATGGTATTTATAAAATGAATAACAATCGCAATAAATAAAGATATCTAACATTTTCATGAAAAAAAAAATCAGTAACATAAAATGTAGTTGAGCAATATGCCTTACAATGATGGCAATTACCATAAACATATGCAAAAATGCACTTCAGTATTTTTCTATTTTTAAGTAATTCTTATTAAAACTTAATATCACTTTTTGGTACAAGAGAGTAATGGTTTTTACAACCATATCAATAGTATACATCTTCCTCACATTTTTTCCCCACTACTTTTCTTTTATTTTTTTATTACTTAAATTTAAGTTATGTAAAATTTCACAAGATCAAAGTCAACTATAAATATATCAAAATAATGTAAATTTAAAATTATATATATGATACAAGGATAGTATTCTATGAAAAAAAATATCAAGTTAACTGCGTGTTTCTATTAAACTAAATACACATAATTTTCTTTCATGTTTTATTAAGAGACCTTCATTTTCAACAATGATTATAATAATACTATTAATAATAATTATTATTATTATAATAGAAATAATATATAATATAAAATTTGAAATGTCACATCCAAATAATATATATATATATATATATATATATATAATTTTTTTAATTAATTATCATAGGCAAATTTTATTCATGTGATAGACTTATTTGAATTCAGATGAAAAGTTTTAAATTTTTTTAAAATTTCTTCTTTGGATAATTTCTTTAATATTTTTGTTTCATTGTATTTTGTCAATCTTCACTTTTGAAACAATAATTGAAAAGTTATATATATATAAAGTGTTATTTATTTTGTAAAAGTCTTCGGGTGTTGTTTTTCTATCTTCTTATCTCGTGTTATTTATCTTGTAAAAGTATAATCCATCTTGTAATAAGCACTTATTTATAGTATAACTTATATTAATTATACTTCTTTTAATTTCAATTTTGATTTTTGTATTATAATTCTAATTAAATTAAGACTTTAATGTCTAATTTGTAAAAGATAAAGTTTCTATCTTATTAATAAAAAAGTTAATTCGGTACACAGGAAGGATTTATAAAGTAAAAGAAACTAAGTTTATCCCTACATTAAAGTTAATAGTAAAATTTATTATCCTAGTAAGTAAATCTTATTTTAAAGTTATGTTCCATACGATGATATTAAACTTTTTGAATAATTTACTTCTAATATTATTAACACCGTAATTCTTTCCTCTCTTCGCTAATATATAATTAATTAATTAATAGTTATTCGTTTCCAAACTTACTTAGGGATGTTTTTATTTTTTGTGATTATGTTACTAATAATATTAATGACTAAAAAAATTATTACTTTCGTGCCAATTATTTTGATTTACATTAATAAATGAAATAATGTTAATTATTTTTTAAAATTAAATTTTAATGTATGTAAATAAGGAAATTATAAAATCAAAACATTATTATTTTTTATCTTTAGTACACATTAAGTATGGTAAAAAAAATAGTTATTATTATTGTGGACTTAAATAAATAGGTAAATAATTTTTAAATATAATTGACTTCATATATAAAATTGTTAGCTTATGATATAAATTATGCATTTGAATTATCTATTCAAACTATATACGCATTATTAGAGTTATTATTTACATATAAAATAAAAACTTCTATTATGAACATGTATTATTATGTGGAACACTCAGACCACATCATAATTACTATTGTGGAACATGAATTATTATTGTGGAACACTCAGATCATCGTTACAAACCTCTGTTAAAGTTAACATTTTTTGTAGTGACTTTAACAATTAAAATATGATTAAAAGTAAATGAGAACAACTCTCTATGATTAAAAATTATATAATTATATGTTTTATTATTTATTATTGAATTATTTAAGAAAAATAATTAATATTTTAAACAATTAAAATTTAGACTATTAAAAATTAATTAATAAAATAAATATTACATACAGAATTTTAATTTTAATAATTACATCTAAGTATATATAATTCTAATATTATTATCATTAAATCTTAATCCAATTGAAATGTAAAATCTATTCAAAATATATTTTTCTCTAAAATAAAGTAATTTTTTCGAAAAACTAAATTTGTATTTATGAAGTAAGGATCTCTCCGTAAGAAATATTTTCATGCCTTTTATGTTGAAATAATTTTATATATATATATATATATATATATATATATATATATATATATATATATATTAATGAAGAGAAGAGAGAATTATATGTAAAAGTAAATTACGAAAGACTCTCAAATGAATACCGAGACAACACATATAATAAGTAACTAATACCAATATTCTTAAATAAAAAAATAAATAAAAGCAACAAAAACTTTTATTGGGAATTTGTCTTTCTCCCTCTGCATACCATTCATCTATTATTGTAAATCTTCTTTCAAAATATCAGTTTGATCTGATGATATGAATTCTTAATTATTATTTAAAAATTTGTGCTATCATGCTGAAAAACCAAAGAGTACCATCATTTGGAAAGAAAGGCCATATTAATTTAATCTAAATGATTGAGATGTGAGTGTTGAAAATTGAAATGCAGTGCACATGGAGGTTGTATTCATAAACGTTGAATTCAATTATGAACAAAGTGGATATATACATAATTTAAAGGTACCTTGGAAATTGAAGTTGTACTGAGAATTTAAGAGAAGAACAATTCAAAGTTTTCGACTAATGAAGAACCAACACTCGAAGAAGAGTTGCGTTTCATATTTTTTTTGGTGTATGTAAAATCGTTTGAGATACTTCAACATATATAGTTGTGAGACTGATTTTCTATGCCTAAGTTGATTAATAGTTCATTTCAAACTCTGATTTTCTGGATAAACTTCAGTTGCAGTTGCGGCTTGTGTCTAACCTATCTTTTTGAATACTCATAAATTGATCTGATTTAATGCAAACTACACTAGATAAAATATTTTCCTTGTTCTTAAATATAATTATAAAAACACTTAAAAAACAAATTTAAATTCAAGCATGTATGTGATTATTAATATCTAATTATCCATATTATATATATATATATATATATAAATACTACTTCATTATTGTTGGCAATAGCCACAATTACATTTCTGTAATAAAACGATAAAATATAAATGGAAGATCGTTTAATGTAGAATTTTTTTTTCTCATGTAAACATAGCTTAATATGTTAAAATAAATTCGAAGGTGTACACAGAAGGATATTTTGATAGTACTTGATTCATACAACTAAAGACACAAACAGAAAACATAAAATTGATTTAAATCTTGTTAAATTGTAAATGCAAGATTCCTGTTCCACTTTATAAAATTAAAATATATATTCGAATTGATTCCTTGTGGATGATAAAATATCTGTCTGTCCAAGTTTTTAATTATAATCCCAAGTATAGACCTGAAGATATAGAGAATCATGATGGAGTCTTTTAGTTGTGTGTGACCTAGGCCTACTAGTTAAGTACTAATTATAGCCATCACATTTCACAATCACTTTTTTAATTACGTCCCCTTCCTTCACACACCAGCTTCATCTTCTTTATAGCTATCATCTTACCAATCGTTATTCCTCACTTTCTACAATCACTAATGAAGGAATGTTCATAAGCTTTTATTGCAAAATTTTAAGATAATGTGGTCATTTCTTCTCTCTGAGCCTAGTATATGTATATATACATATGTGTGTGTATATATATATATATATGTATGCATTCAGTCAAATTAATCTAATATTGGCATTTATAACTAAAATGACCCTATTTAGGTTATCTACATACAATAAATTAAGTCTCTAAATAACACAAAATTAATTTTTGTATAAATTACAGTTCAAGTTTTAAAGAACTTATATGATTAGTTTAATATGTTAATTTTAATTTTTAAAAAAGTAAATTTTTATTTTTTATTTGTCTTAAAAATGTCATGATGACTCTAAATATACCTGCAAAAGCTGGATTGCTTGTGGCGGATTAAAGCGACAACCAACTTGAAACTAATACCTTCAAATTGTATAGCTTTAATAGACATATATATAATATTGTGAAGAAATGTGGATAATGAAGTGATTTTGATTATGGGAGGTGGAAGAAAGAAGACTAGAGAATGAGACGCCCATTAATTATACTGAAATCAAGGATGATTACATATGTGAAGCACATTTAGGTCAAAAGACCACAGTTTCAGAAAATATATATAGAGAGGGATAGATAAAAAGATTGATAGATAGTAGAATTATTTATTAGGAAAATAATATTTTGGTTTCTATACTTTTTCTTTAAATTTGTTTTTTATCCTCACATTTTCAATTTGATATGTGATTTTAATCTTTTAATGTTAAAATTTAATATTATGGTTTCACAACTTATTTTTATAATAATATAATGATAGTAACATTTAAATCAATAAATAATATTTTAACAAGTAATTAAGTAAATACTTGTAAATGGTTATATAAATAATATTAACTATCAATATATCACTACTAAATTAAGAAATTGAAATTAAGTTTGACGAAAACTAAAATATAAAAAACATATTTAATCCTAGTTTATATGATGAAAGTATTGGCCATTCTTTTATCCCAGCAAACAATTAATTACTATAAGAGTTTGAACTAAAAAATTTACAAAGTCTGACAGTAAAAAAATAAAAAGTATGAAAGTAATTATTCCTCAAACAACAGTATACAGGATACAGGATGATGATACATGCCAATTATTATATGGAGAATGAATCTACCAACCAATTTATAATTTATTTTTAGCAATAATATACTTATTATAAATGCACTATAATGCAAAATAGGAAAAGCTACATGCAAAAATACTCGAAATCAATCAATTTTCTGCTATTAAAGTTTGATTGTATACAGGATTAGATAAAACATTCATTTCTTCTTATATCAAAATAATCTTTTAAAAACAGTAACAAATTACATTACATCTCACTTTTAAAGCTATTATAGTCATTATAATAATAAAATTTTGTATTTATAAAAAAAAAATAAAGAGTAAAATATTAATTATGAAGTAGTTGTAAAACACTGCTAAAATTATCATAATTAAACTTTAAGTCTAACTCAATTTTAAAATATTGTAAAATAAAATTTACACATATTTATAAACTATCGAAAGATATTCTATTTAATAAATATGAAATCTCCAATACTAATAACTGTAAATATTATTATTTTATTAAATGGATATAAGAAGTGGGTCTTAGATAATTTGAATTTGGTAACAAAATACATTATCTAACCTGGTCCCAGCTAAGCCATTTTAGGGCTAGACAAAAAGTAGAATAATATCAATTGAGAATTTGAACTTGTATTTTTCTCTATTATCTACCTATCTATCATAATTGGTTAAAAAGTTGAATGAAAGCATATAATAGAAGCACAGGGCCATATTGCTCCTCCCTCGGGATTGGCTGCTCGTGAGCCCAACTAACGATGAAGGATTTTCCCGAAGAAAGTAATCTAGAATACTATACATGGTCCAGATCGTACGTGATACCACACCAAAACAACTACGACTCTGCTTTCCTATTCTGCACTGCAGGTATACGCATGCACGCTGCACATAATCTGGACCATGTATTTCGTATATGCATATATATTTCCTACCTTTAATATTCGTGGTCCAAAAACATTTATTGTAATGACCGTATAATTGGGTACTCTATATTTTTCTGCAGGACCATTTCCCATTAGTTTACATGATTAAGCAACACATGACCAAACACAGTGAGGGTGACTTTGGTCATTCGATTCACTGCTACTTTGTGCTTAAGTACCTAATTATTGTGCGGAGGAAGACAAAAACCCTTCAAAGTTTAAAAATCTGATCCCAACCTCAACTCAGGACAACGTGTATGTAGGACCATAAGATAAGCCCTAATATTACCCACTTCAGACAAAGTGACGTTACGTTAGAAATTCTAAATTTGGCTAATTAGTCTGTAGTATGGTTAAAAATAATGCTTTCTGCTTAAAAACGTGAAAAGCCTTTCATTTTTCAATTTTGTTACACCAGTCCTTATATCATTATATCAGAAATATAAAAGTTTTTTTCTTATCTTTCTGACATCTGTTTTCTTTGTTATAATGAGATTTGAACCAAAACTTTCGACAAAGAAACCAAACTTCTACCTAAACTAGCTCTAGTGAGTCCCTCACCTGGTGTATTTTCTTTCTCACTTCTGTGAATAACATCTTTAGTTTTTTTCAATTAGTTTTAGATCTTGCCTTTTTGTAGCGATCAAACAAAGCCACACATAAAAGTTTGGAGAAATTACAAAGGCTAGACTCAACGGTGCACATGGCAAGAGTTGTTAGAAAATGGAAAAGAGAAAAGTGGGAAAACTTTTATCAATGATTACAAATCTATATATAAGAAAACATGCATCAAGTTTTAAGACTATATAGTTATAAATCTTTCTCACTTATGATTATATTCAACATGTCCACTTTCAACGTGATCTCCAACTCATATCTAAATTTCAATGCGTCTAGCAGAATGCATTTAGAAAGGAAAGGAAAATTGGCATCACAAATTGGTGTAAGATGAGAAGAAGCAGAAAGTGAGAGGTGAGGGCCGATATAGCGGACTACAAATTGAAGTCTGACACGTACGGAGAATGAGAAGCTTTGGGACGTAAGGTTGCTTTCATGGATGTTACACACAATGATTGCTTCATTTATGATAGAGATCTGGCGGCTTAAGCAATGATATAATAGAGGAGGCTTTTGCTAATTGTTGTAGCTATAACTAGGCCCTAAGACAGGGTTGTTCTAACTTGGAAATATGTTTTGGTTTTTATTTAGCCATATATAATGTGTATGATTTGCAAAAGCAAAGTTATTATAGGGTGCGGTCCATAGCTAGAGGAAGAGATAGATAGCTGCAGATTCTATGCACACAACACATGCATAGAAATGCTGAACAGCTAAATGGAGGAGAAGGTTATTGGGATGGAAACGATCTTTGTCTGTGCTCAACTTTATTACGTAGATGAAAAGGGCAAGTCATGCAGGCTGGTGTGGAGTGCGTGAGAGCGTGAGCGTGAGCATGTGCATGAGCATGACGACTCATCAGAAGCATTTTGGAGAGGGAGAGAAAGAAGGACGTTGCAGAAGAGAAGAGAGCAAAACTATGACTATATACTTTTGCTATAACACTCACCAATTCTTTTGCACGCACCAAGTCCATGGCCTGTGTGTGAAAAATCACACTGTTAATTATATTAGGGATTAATAAATATGAACTATATTTATTTACTGATTTTACATAATTTAAATTTTATTTTGTTGATAATACACACACACATATATATATTGCAGTAATTTTAATTTTATAACCAACTTTACTTTTAGAATTTTTAGTTGTAGATTAATTATACTTTCTAGTTTCAATTATTATATTGTTTTATATTGCATTTTACTGTTAATCAGCATTATATTTTAAAATATTCTTAATCAAACTTAAAATAAATAATATAATATATAAAGTAGATGTGATACTTTTATTATGTTGATTATTAATAGTTAAAATATCTTTAAGATGACGTTAAATCAATATAAATTATGAAATAGTTAAATGGACTGTGTAAGAAGAAGATAAAAAGAAAAGTATAAAACCCTAACTTATGAAAAAAAAATCAATAAGAATCTTTACTTTCAAAATTTAACACTCAAACATACGTTAAGAAAAGTAAAGGAAACTTGCTTCTGATCTTAAAAGAATTGTTACTGCTTTCATGAAATATTTATTTCCCGGTTCGTGGAAAAAAAATGTCCTCAAACTTGTGGCAAAAGAAGTTGACCTAATTCAAGTGGCGTAGTAAATAAAAGAGATAAAATTATAAATATTTTATTCACACGTTTCTAATCTATTCCGACACTGATCAATGCATTAATATATATATATATATATATATATATATATATTTGTTAGTTTGCGTTATAGATAAGTTGCATAATGTCGAAGAATGAAATAAAAATAATAATAATAATAATACATTGGTTAAAATAAAAGAAAAACTCCTCTTCGATTAATAAATTAATTAGAATTTAATTAAGTTAAAATTTTCAAAATTAAATGAAAAAAAAACGTGTTAATTTGGATTACTTTAGTTTCTTTGTCAACGGCAAATATTTCAAGTACTGTTACTGATGCCTTTAAGCATAGATAACATATATTTCATATATAATTAGGAATTATTTAAGAAATTATTTATTTAATTAACAGGATATTGTTTTTAATTTATGATAAAAATGTAAATTAAAATGTAAAAGCACCTTGTTGATAACATTTCAATTTTAAAAAATGTATTTAATTGATGGAAAATGATTTAAAAAGATCTCATTGAATCTAATCTTTATTTTAAAAAAATTAGCTATAATTTAAAAATTATGAAAAGTAAAATATACTTTGTTTTAATAACTAATTAATTAGGGGAAAAATATATTAATAATTTGAAAAAACAGCTTAAAACGTGTCTCAGAGTAATTAAAACACTCATGATATAGAAGTTATCTTCTGTTGTTATTGGATTCACTAGTAGAAAAACAGCCTTCGTCGTCGGTTATGAGAGGCTTTTTTCGTCGGTTTTCCACCCGACGTAGACCCAGGTGACGTTGAATCAGACGTCGATTTAAAAACCGACGTAGTGATTAGACTCACCACGTCGGTTAAGACAGCTAAACCGACGTAGTGAGTAATAATAATAATTATATTAGAAGAAGTACCACGTCGGTTTTGTCCCAAAACGATGTGATGTAGCTAACATCCACGTCGGTTTTGGAACCCAACCGACGTGGATTTTATTTGAATTCTGAGGTTTTCATCCATTACGGCAATCACAACAAAAATAACACTGTATAGTGTTACATAAAACCAATAATACTTTAAAACAAATTAATTGATCCACACATACACCCTTCACCAATTTCCCGACCCAGAAAGTATAACATAAAGTCTATATAATTAACATTCAATAAAAGTTACATGTAACGGGTTATAATACAAGCGAGGACATCATTTTGATGAAGCAAGGATCTCGGATAACAGCTTTCACTTCAGAAATTCAACAGAATTGACATATATACAGAATTAATTCAACAGAATTAATTATAGTGAAGATATACAGTAAAAAGTTTCTTTAAAGTCTTGCCTGAAAATGCAGCGACTAGAGCTTGGAGATCCTGACTCCAATCAAAGCCACGGATTGCCTCGTGCACTCCAGGATAGTCACGTAACCAGAGCTTCTGACCGATTTTCCAAATTGAGATAACGTATTGAAATAATCAATTGCAAAACAGGAACTATTTATTTCAGTAATAGCCATTTCATTGAAATGTACAGTAATGTAGAGCGCGCAAACGAGAAGAGAATTGAAAGATAAATACATGTCGTGAACGTAATAGTGAGAGAGGAGGTGAATGGCGTAGGGCCAATCGTCCTGGTAAGCAATGCCATCGGCTGCAACCTGAGTGAGGATTCGAGAATTTGAAGTGAGCCAAAAACCCTAATGAAAGGGGAAAAGGAACAAGAATCAAATAGACAACTACCTGAAGCATTAGGTTATCGCATATATCCGCAACTTTATCGTACGACTTCGAATCCAACGTAGCTTTCACCGAAGAGAAATCCATCACTCTCCTCTCCGATCAATCCCTGTAGCAGCAAAACTGAAAAACTCAAACTAAACGCTAACCTCGGAATTCAAATAAAATGGCCACGTCGGTTTTGGTGATGCCAAAACCGAACCCGCAGTGCCCACGCCAAAACCAACAATACAAACGAACCTAAATCGACCAAACGAACTCTACCAAAACAACAAACTACAAACAAATGCTCAATACAATAACAATATCAGTAAAAGCAAAAGAAAATGAAAGAGAAAGAATCACCGCACAGCTCCAAATGAAACGCAGCTCAAACGGACTTCAAAATCGAAAATAGAACCGGTTAAATGGAAGCTCTCGAAGTCGCGAACAAGAGGGAGTAAAAATGGAGTAGAATGACTTGCAAATGGAGGACGAAAAGTGAGGAAGAGATGCCGGAACAGTGCGAGGGAGAACGCGCGAGCAGCGGAGAAGAAGAAAAGTGAAGGAAAAAGGCGCGTTTCAAATAAAATAGATGTACCACGTCGGTTCTGGACTCCCAACCGACGTGGTGCATGCCCTAAAATTTAAAAAAAATTACTGTTAACACACCACGTCGGTTACAAAGCCCAGAACCGACGTGGTGTGTGCCCTAATTTCAGTCAATTTGCCCCAATTTTTTCACTGTGAATCCCACGTCGGTTTTGTTGAGCAACTGACGTAGTGAGTATAAATTCCACGTCGGTTGGGAGATCCCAACCGACGTGAGATTTAAGTACGTATTTAAAAATTCATAATTTGGATTTTTTCTTTTTTTTAAATACATCAAGGACGGTTGATTTCTTGAACTGACGTGGTTATGTTAATTTATTTACAAAAATGCCACCGCATTTTTGTCCACGTCGTTTGCTAATTTAACCGTCTTAATAGAAAGACGTTAAAGCCTAATTTTCTACTAGTGATTTGTTTTGCTCACCTTTAGTGCTTTATTTTTTCCCCTTTTATGAAATTGATGAGAAGTTGAATTAGTAGATTGGTACATAGCAATCCAATACTTGTGAGAACGATGTTCTATCCTATTCTTTCTTTGTTACTTTTTGCGATTTGGTGTACTTCCCAAATTTATCAACACTAGGATCTTTCTCTTGAAGAGGGTCATGGTAGGTTTCTTGGACCACCACTTTGAATTTGTAATGTTCAATCATTAACTACACCAATCCTCTCTCCACATGTTCCGGATTCCAAACCAAAGATGTTACAATTAATTTCCACTTTGGTGAACTCTATCTTTCTGTCTACCTCCATCAACTAGGGAAGCCTTCAAATGTGATTTCTCATTATCATTCATACCAAAAGGTTACATTAAAGGACTAGATCAGTAGACTAGAGTAGGACAAAAAACAAAACAAAACAAACTAAACTTGCTACTGCAGATTGCAGCCAAATCACTGCCTCATATGCCAAACTAAAATTCATCCACAGTAAAACCTAATTAATTTTGCTACCAATATATAACCTATATATATAGCTCTAGCTATATGTAACGTGACAGATTTTTGTCAAATCAATTGCCTGCAATCTTTGAGAATGTGGTTAAGCTTTAAATTAAGTCCACCCATAAGAAATCATAACCATTTTAGCCCACAATATTATGAACATCATCCATGGTCTTAAATTTTCTCATCATATGATTCTTGATTCTGATTGCATGCTTGTGTAATAAAGGTAGGTAGGCAGAGATACTTTTCAACAGATGAAATAGAAGGAACAATTTCTCATCCTAGCCTCTATATTTTCATGTAATAGTACTGTGTGTAGCATAGCAATGAGAACATATCTACAAGCTAGCTAGAATAATGCATACTCCTAGATAGTATTGACAGCAAACACTACTCATTGAATACTTTGTTATTAATGCATCATTAACTCATGTGAAACATAACACAAGTATCTTGGGTAAGGTTTCATTCAAGTTTTGTTAATGATAAGTTTTGATCATATATGAAAAAATAGAAGTTCTTCAAACAAGAATGTGAATAACAGCTTTACAATATTGCACTTCATCTGATGCAATGATTGTGGATTCAAAAAAAACAGATGAGCCTTAGCTGTTCCATTTTAGCATGACACGGCTACTTGAGAGAGACATGAGAGAAAAAATGGGGTTCCTCCAATTTCCCTGCCTCCGTTTGGAAGAGGAGAGTAGCTAGATCCATACAAGTTAGTGGAATTGAAGTGAAGTTACATTGACCCCATATCCTTGGAATGTCAATGGATACCACACGAGTGGACTCTTGTATACCCCAAGAATAAGATCAGATGCAGACACATGCAACACACTCATATTGTTATGCACAATTTCTGGAATCATCATTTGCATTGATATGTATGTCACTTGGATTCATGACCCGGAGGTAGGAGATAAAATGGGATCCACCTTACATAGTGGTGAACCTTTGAATCTGTACTTTAAAAAAAAGTGTCATCTTTTCTCAGACTCTGTTCCAACCTCAGAGTGTGTCATTCCTTTTTCCTGTTATTCTTAGTAATTGAACCATGTGACCATATCCAAAGCACATGCATAGCATTCTCCTATAAATATCTTAAGAGGGAGAATATTTTGTCATAGACAAGGCCTAAAACAATTTATAGACAGATTTTGAAAACACCAATATATGTCAAATTAACTTTTATATCACTGATGATAACAATGGATAGAATATGATTTTTTTTATTAACTATTGAATTATTTCAAATCTTTATCATTTTCAATAAATTTTGTAAAATTAAACATTGGTTATTTGATAATCAAATGGTTTCAAAAGCATACAAACAAAAGCTTTAACATGTTTCCTTAATATAAATGATTTTGAAATTATAATATATAGTTTTCAATATCCATACACACTGCAAGTAGAATAATGCACATGGGCACTTTGTATCCTCAGTGTATTTTTGGGTGACGCATGTAGATTTTGGGCCTTTCAACAACCTTCTGCTGTCAAAAGAAAAATGAGGCCTTTTCTTTTTCGATCCCCATAATTTCTAATTGCATTTTAGAATTTTTAGAACATATTTTTTGACAAGATTTCTAAAACAAACTTTTTAGAATATATAAAATACATTTTAGAAGGAGCTTTATGAAACGAGGTTTCAGAACAAACTTTTTAAAACGTATGAAATATTTTTTAAAATGAATTTTTTAAAACAAGCTTCTTAGAACAAATTTTTCAGAATATATAAGACACGTCATGAAATAGAATTTCTGAAATAAGTTTTTCAAAACATATATAATACTTTAAAAACAAGCTTTTCTCTTTCTTCTTGTTCTTATCAAAGAGTGAAGTGGTAATGGAGTACAGAGTTGTAGTTGGAGGTGGAACAGGGGTGACAATGGCGGTGTGGTGTACTGAGAGAGGGTATTTAGTATTATTATCTCTTAGTATGGGGTGAATTTAGTAACTCAGAGGATGCAAGAAGCAAAAGTCGAAAAATGATAGACCTAGGCACTGCTTTTAATTTAGTTTAAGTACAAAAAGACAAACTTTATTTTTCATGTTTTTTTATTTATACACCCTTCTTCCACTTCCTAATCTATTTTTAATATTTAAGCCCTATGGGATCAGTTGATATTGTATTTATTAATTTTTTTTGGATATTGAACCGTTTGTATTAACTCACAATTTCAATAATGATATTTGGGAAAAATCGTTACAAATCTCAGAAGTGTTTTCCAATACTTTTTGAATGTTTGTATTCTTTAAAATTTAATTTCTGGAATATAAAATGTTTAAGTATATTTTGAATTTGGTTAAAGAAATGTGTCAAGTACGTTTGAAAAAAATATATTTTATATATAAAAATTGCGGTAGAAACATACAAATTTTTCGCACTATACAAATATTAATGAAATGTTGAAAATACTCTTCAGTCTTGATAATGATAGAGTAGAGTCTTTCTTCCACGTTTATTATTGCATTCTATTTAACGTTCCTGCCTTTTTATTAGCCACATTATTTTTATCTTCAGTTGTTTATCTTTCTAAAACGTAGATTTCGCAACTCAATTTATTATAAAAAGTGTTTTCTGTAATTATTAAAGGGTTAAATACTCTTACAGTGCATTTTCACTAATGTTAATCTTGACGAACCACCTTCAACCTCTCTAAGAAATTTTTCCAATGATCTTCACTGCACTGCATCCTCATTTCAAAATAATAATATCGAAGAGAGTTATGGTATACTAAAAGATTATACACTTCAGGTCACTGTTCCATTGGACCATTCAAGTATTAAAGGATCGGCCCATAGCGAGAATAGGCCTGGTTAAACACGCAAAGCGATACTAACAAAAAAAACACTCATATTCTTCTAACTATTAATAAAAAGCATTTTAGTGTATACAATTCATTACTAATTTTATCCTTATTAATATAATCTATTTTATTGTATAAAATTATTAAAAATAAAATAAAATAATGTATAAAAATACTTTTAAAATTAATTTATACATAAACTAATTTTCAACTACAAAGAAGTTAAATTTTATTTATTGTTCTCTCCTTAAAAGAATTTTGAATGTCACCTGAAATGAAAGCACTAAGAAGAAACTGCTATAGTATGGCTGCATCATAATTGGAAAGTTAACAGTAGTGGTAAGTGTACGACAAAAGAAGAGACAAATGATAATCAAAATTGAGCTAATAATTTTGAACTACCTAATAATTTTTAAATAAAAAAAGGCATCAATGAGGAGAAAAGAAAGCAAAAGCAAAGGTTTATGGTTCCTTTCTGTTTCCGCAAATTGAGCTAATTAAAAGTCTTCTTTATATCTCACCTTTATATATCTCACCAGGGGCATCACATTGAAATACAAATATCTTTATTGTTTTTTAAGAAACACAGCAATTTCCAAAACAAAATACACTGTGAATTTTCACATCTAAGTGCTTGTCATGTTGATCCTTTGATGATTGATCAACGAAATAAATCTCGAACAACAACAGTTGATTTAAATTTTAGAAACAAAGGAAATCTTCCATGGACAGAAACATTAAAGAACAAGACAAAGACATGCAACCTAAGACCTCACTTCAGCCCAGAGTAAATGCTACGAGTACGAGGTGTAACAACAGGACCAGCAATGAACTCAGAGTACATTTCCATCAAGAATCTATCCACAATTTCAAGATACATCGGACACGTAAGTCTAGAATAGTAATGCAGAACCTCCTCAATGTCAAGTACATAATCAACATCACTCATCTCCAACATCTCCATTTCTCTAAGCTTCTTTTCCATCATCAAATAATTTCCATTTCCCCTCCTACCCATCATCAAATTCAACGATGAATCGTTCTCTTTCGTCCTTTCGTTGGTTAACCCCTTGTTCTTTTTCTTCTCACATTCCTCTCTTTTCTGATCATTCATCTTCTGCTCATGCCTTGCATTGTTCAACCCAATGAAGCTTTGATCGGGAACCTCTTTGCCTTTCTTCTTGCTTCTTTGCCTACCCTTCTCCTTTTCTGAATCCCATTGCTTGGTGAAGTCACTGTAGAACTTTTCCAAGTCTTTGTAACATGGGTTGTTATTGTCCATGCCCAAGAAATTATTTTGTGGAGGCGTTTTGGGAAGCTTTTGGTATCCCGGAGAGAAACAAGACTTGAAATTCTCAATAGTCTTGTGCAAGAACTTCATGGTGTTGGAAATGGAGCTTCCTAGCTGCATTGTGATGACAGTGACAGTGATAGTATATTGATTTTGTGTATGAGTAAGATTTTATGATGTTGTGTACTTTGGTGCATCAAGGGACACACAGAACAAAATCTATGTACCTGTGTAAATGTTCGTGTGTGTTTTGATGGAGAAGTTGGTTGTGAATGAATGATCTGAGGGAAGTGTTTTGTTTATAAAGATGATAGAAGAAGAGGAGCCATGAAAGCTTCTTTAGCTTTTTGTTTTGAATGATGAATGCAATTGCCCTTTCTGGCATCGGCTTCCTTTGCTTTTTGGTCTTTTGTCTTCACACGCTCCCTTTATTGCCCTTGTTTACTTTCTGCTTCCTAAAGGACCCCACAACACAACCCTCCAAAACCCTAAATTATTTTTCTCCCTGGAATATAGTCACTCGTTTTCATCATAAACAGGTTTTTTAAGTTCTGTTGCTTTAGCTTTTGATGAAAGGAGCGGGTTGTTGTTGACTTGTGTGCCTCTCAAACAATTCTGTCATATATTTTATAGCAGCTTTTCTCCTAATCAGTAATCACTCTCACGTTAATTGGCAAATTTACTGTGTTGCAGGGGTTAATTAACTTGCCGTATTTGTATGAAAAATGTTTAGTTGATGTTAGCTTCAATGACAAAGGCAAGTTCTTTATCCATTTGTTGTTTTTGAATTTGTAAAGCTTTGTTGAGAGACTTTTAAATAAAAATACATTAAATAACTTTTGACTTGGATATGGAATTTGAGTCTCAATTCTATTCAAATATGATAGGAAAATTTTTATTTCCTTTTACCTATTAAAAGAGAAAAGAAAAGCTAGTATCTTAAAATAAACCATCTAGATATGAGGTCACTATGTTTTGAAACTTTTGTAATAATTTGTGTGTTGATTGAATTATGTTTGAAATAAATTTTATCTTGCTTTAAATGTTTTGAAATATTGAGTACGTGTATCATTTTGTGATAAAGTATTATACCGGATAAATTTGGTTCAAGGTGGAATTGTTTAAAGTATAACATTCATTGCTGGGTAGAAAAATGAATTGAAAACTTATCTTAAATCAAAGTAGCACTTATAGCAGGTGAGCTAAATTTGTTAGATAAATTGTTTAAACAAAAACTTCTAATGGTTTAGTCACTCATATAACCAATTCTCTCTAAACAAAATTCATTTAATGAAAAATCTTGTAGTTGTTAGACAATTAAAAGATGTGGAATATATTGATATCTTTAATTGAACTAGCAGAATAGTGTTGAGTAAATTATAACATATGTTTAATTTGTAACAATTCAAATATTAATTGAACGGAAAAAAGAAATTATAAACTTTAAATATATTTTCAAATTATTTTCTTTTCAATGTTAATATTTGAATGATAACTTACTAATAAATACATTTCAATCCTGAAAAATATTCAAGAATTTAGTCTAGTGTTTCCAATTCATCTTGAAATCAAGACTTAGTTATATTTCTGAAGATGAATCATGCATTAATTACTATAATTTTGTTCTTATTCATTAACAATTTTACCTATTCACAAGAATATGTAATCATTTTATTGACTGCTTAAACATTTAGACATAACTTATTAAACAAAGTCTCATAGTTAATTTAAACATATTCATTCACTTTATCAATTGTGAATCAATTATTTTAAGTAAAATGGATACTCAATGTAATTAACTATTATTTACTCAATATAATTGATTATCTCTTAAAGAAAATCAATTATTCTTATACTTATGACACAAAATAAATTTTAGAAGCATGAGATAATCAATTTCTTGGAATATAAATGATTAATTTATTATTTATGCCCTTCCCAATATTTTTTCAATGATTCATAGGTTATATTAAAAAATAAATCATTAAACATTCTTAAACACTTAAAAGCACGTATTTTCCATTTGAAACATGAATATACACTAGTTTTATTGCAAGAGAAATATCATATGATTAACACATTTAACTTGACAAAAAGAAAATGAAAACTCCTTCGTATCTTCGATTGTTGATTTTTAAGCTAACAAACAATTAGAAGTTTAAAAATTAGTGTCAAAGTTTTAAAAAAACACATTAAAATGAAGAAACTGATTTAGATTAAGCATGATTGAAAACAAATAACTTTGAAAAATGGAAAACAGCATTATTCAACCTCTCCTTTCTCTTTACCTTTATCTTCTTTAAACAAAGTTTTAAGGTTGCAAGTGTTGATTGGAGACAAGACCATAGAACCTCTTTTTAGAATTACGCTTTTGTTATGGTGCTAAATGGAACTTAAAAGGTTAAGTTTTCTTTGTGTAGCGACTATTAAACAATAGGATGTTTTGAATGTAAAAAAGTATGCTAATTTTTTTCGTTAACTAAAGATATATTAGTGTAATATCATCAATTTTGATAATAAAGAGTATTAAGAATTCAATTTATTTCTAAATCTGAAAATAGAAATAAGAAAGTTGAATAATTAATAAAACAAATTTACAAAATCATTCTTTTAAGTTTTGGATTTAAGGTGTTTTTAATCCCTTATCTAACCTTACTCTTATTGCTTCTAGATTTTCCCAGCAATTAGATAACACTGGTTGAAAAAAAAAAATAGATTTTTCATTCCTTACCAAAATTTGTTAAATTAAATTAGGCAAAAAATGATTTTGTTTGCTTTATCGGAAGTGGTAAATTTATTATTGACTATCCTTGGAGTGTTGATGTACATTAAGTCCACATGGAGTAAATCTTCACATAATAATTGTTATAGATAAGTATATCAATTAAACTAATTCAATATTTGTTCAAAATTAAGAGAGACGCGTGCTACTATATATAATAAACATTAATACTTATTTAACTGTTAAGATAAAATTTATTGGGTATTACATATTCATTTAAATATTACTCAATATAATTGTTATTTACGAAATTATTAATAACAGACAAAAAAAATATTTTATATTAAATATGTTTACTATTATATGTAAGTTAACTTTTTTATGTGAAGATTTCAATTTCTTAAGTCATATTTTAAATAATATCGTTTAGCAGAATGTGTTGCCAGAAAGTTACAATTTAAATACTGAAACTTTTTCATAAGCTAATAGGTTACTTTAATTACCGATACTCAAAACATAAAGATACGTCAAATTTTATAAGCATGGACTCAGAAACTCCAAAGATATATAGGTACAACACAGCCCAAAAGAATCAAATTAATTTCAATGTGCAATTAGAGTGTCACCATCATGCTTGATCAGTTAACTTAAACATAGATTAATTTATAGAAATCATATACTTTTTCTGATCTTTTTTTTGTTTTAATTCGTTTATAAACTAATTTTAGTTTATAAAAAAATATTTTCTTCTTCTTTAGAATTGTTTACATGGATATTCAAACAGACCCTGTAATAACATTAATAGCTATTTATATGCAAGTCCTTGCAAAATCTTCAAAGAAAATAGCTATTAAGTTTTTGCAAATTACATAACAAGTTTGGATAAAATATCTTATGAATTTAGTGATCTGAGAAAATAGAAAACAAATTGGAAATTTTAGAATTATTGTGTATTTTTCAACAAAAATTTCCACAATGGACAAATTTGATATTTATTAGGTGAATGGCTAAATCGTGATTGAAAAGCAAGTTTTATTGAAGAAATTATGTTTCACAACTATAAGTTAAATTCTTTTTAGTCACAAAGAAATTGTTTTTTTGCCATTAACAATTTCTTTCTCCCGTCAAAGTAGTATTCACGCTCAATTTTAATTTTGTTATTTGTGTTAAACACGACTTCTAATTATTATTATTTTTTAAACTGAAGTGGTACGAAAATACGGTTTTCAATTATTACTGTTTTAAATTAATTGTACGGAACAAACACAAAATTTTTTTAAACTCAAGTTAACAAGGACAATTTCTAATTTTTACTGTTTTAAACTAAAGTTATATCATAACCACGGCTTTTTTTAAAAAAATTCATTATTGAGGAGTATGTTATAAATATAAGATTTTTTTATGAATATTTTATTAAAATAATGTAGGTGAAACATGACTTGAGTTAAAAAAAATGAAAAATAAAAAACATTTTTCTTGTGAATGAATTCTTTTTTAAAAAAACATAAGTTATGTTTATCATACACTCCTTAAGTTTTTTTTTTTTTCTAAAAAATAGGTCATGTTTTTGGTGACTTCGTATAACTTCAAGAAAATAATAAAAAAAGTATAGAAATTAAAATTTTCTATGATAAATACTACTTTGAAAAAAAAAAAAGACAATTCATATTAGACACAATTTTATAATTGAAACAAAAAATAAGTTATATTTGTAAAACACAAAGTCTTCATTCTCAAATAGTGACTCATTCCGATGATAAATTTTTTAAATTTATTCATTGATTTATTTATGTAAGAAATTATAACAAAATGGTAAATTTTCTAAACAAATTAATTAGTGTTAGAATTGAGCTAAGAAGGAATAAATGTCCGACAATAAGGATGTAAAATCAAAATAGGAATAAGAGAGGAAGTTTGAGGGTGAGTGGAAAATGGCTCATCATGCAACTCTTTTATTTCATCGTCACGATGTTAATGCTATGTAAGTCAATAGTCTATATTCGCGGCAAATATTATATGATTGACCAGCAATTATAATAGTTTGTAAAATATAAAATAATAACACATAGATAAAGCCTCTTAGCTCAACATCGAACAAAGGTAAAAAAAAAATGAAAGAATAATCTAAAAAATAATAGAAAAAATATTTAAGTATGAGAAAGGAACTTTTATTAAAAGACTTTACCTTTTTAATTTGCTTGTTACAAATGATAAAAAATTAACTCTATTCATATTACACAAAGAATATTCTAAATTTTTAATTAATTTGAAGATAATTTTAAAGATAATTATAGATTTCTCCTATCTACCCTATTAATTATAGAAATTTGTATAATATTGTAGACTTTTCTTACCTACCTATCAATTATAAAAATCTTTAGAATACTTTAGAAATAATCTAAAAAAATTAATTTTATTTTGAACATGTGTCTAATGATTAATCCTTTTCATTTCTTTGTATTTGTGTCCAATTTCTCTTTTTTCTTGTCTAAAGAATAACATGCTGATGGCCTATGCGTTGCATCTAGAGGCATTAGACTCTAGACTGGAATATGGTAGGTCTGAAGTGGATTATCAGTATAGGTATGTATGTTTATTTGGCATGGTATGCTAGCTCATTGCCTTTAATGAATTAAATGTCGTAATTCTAGTTTGATGTTATTGTGAATAAATCTTTTGCGGTCAGTTCTACTATTATATTTCTAAAATGATAAGTTTGCAGATACAGTACATTGTGAGTTATGTTCACTGCACAACTTCAACATTCATAAATGTGTGCACTAGGTACATGAGGCCTAAGTATTGTGTCAATAGTAGCTTCAGTCTTCTGCATTCAAATAATACACATACATGGAACGTACACCATTTCATGAGTCGATTAAACTAATTTTATAGTTCATGCTTGTACCACTAAAACCATTTTTTTTTTCTTATTGAAATTCTATGCACATTTGTGTGAACAGTGTAGTGAAACCCTCGTAAGAGACAGCAAAATATGGGTGCAGAGTTAGTTACTCGTTGGTGGTGCCCTTATTGAAGCCAAAGGCAGTGTTTTGGTCAGTTCTCTTTTGTCATCTTCTTTCAGAGTCAAGATAGCCATTATATAATATATAGATACAACCCTGCTTCACTCTGACCATACCCCTTCTCTTTTTCTGTCTTCCAGAACCAGACGTGCTCAACAAGCGGAATGTATTTGCCCCCCAAAAACTTCAAATTTTTTAAACCTCTCTTATATTTCATTTTCATATATGTTATATAATTTCCATTTCAATTCCATAAAGTGCCCTATTTGGCAATCACTCAGTGCTCAACATTACACCAGTAATACAACACTCAAAATATGAGGGACCACAATGCGTTTAATTTAAACGAACAAATTACAATACTTTTTGAAAGAGAGTTATCTCTCTAAAGATTTTATGGGAGCTATGTTACATGTACAATCACTCTTTTAGGTCAGTGTAGTACGTACAGTACATAATTCAAAACTTATATATCAATGTATTAAAACTATAGTATTTGGCATTATGATTCTTTTGATGCACCATGAAAAACTATCAAAAGTCACTGACATCTATGATCCATCCCCGAGAGAAAGGTTTGTTTCAAATATTTGGTTTCTTAAAGAAAATGTCAGCTGCATGTTATAAACGCCATACCCTTGAACACAGAATTATTTTTGAAATTGTTCACAGTTGGTGAGTTGCAGAACCAAAATTTTGAACTAGTAAGTGGTTTCTGCAAGAACAAAGGAAGGACAGTGACAAGAATGTTTGAGGTAGCCCAAAGGCAAGATAGGGATTAAACGACAAAGAGTATAGAAGGAGGTAGGGCAGCCCAATTATGTTGAGAAGAGGCCCATGTTCAGAAACCGACACCCAATGCAGCTGATTAATTGGCCCTTTTTACGGCCAAAAATTAATTGCACATATTTGGTTGTGTGCATTGATAAGGAGATTTGGGGCTCAAGAACCCAAAAAATGCGATCATTAATGAGAGTAGCAACCAAACCAAGGCATAACGGATTCACCACTACCAGACATTCTTTAATCTGCTTTCCATTTGAGGCAAATGGACACAAACCCACCCCTACGCCCATTGCCATTGCCACCTAAATAAATCAGACCTCCTAGATTGCCACAAAACAAACAAAACAACTTGCATTTCACACCACAACACCCATATTTCCTTCTGCTTACAAAAAACATACTTATCACCATGATGGAAGCAAAACAAAACAAAACAAAATCCTCTCCCTTTTTCCTTATTTTTGTTTTCTATCATGTGTGACATGTTTTTGCATAGCTATTACCATAGGTTGGAGTAATTGGGTAATGATACCATTAAGTAGAGTAGGGGATGCAGTCCCCACAAGTAATTGAAAGATAGAAACGTTTTGGTTTTATATTATTCTTTCTGCAAACCCTCATAACAGTTTTGCCCCAGACTTTCTCATTCCACTGTGCCTTCTCTTTCGTTTCAGTTTTTAAGCTGCTACACCCATTCTTTTGACACCGACGTTACGCCCCCAAATTGATCTTTCACCTTCAAATCACAGTATAATGGAATGGGAAGTGTACGTATCCACCCTCTGACAAACACATGACCGATCCTTTCCCTTTCTCCAATTCTTTCTTTTTCTTCTTTTTTTTTTTTTTAACAAGAAATGAAATTGTTTATTTTGCACTTCTTTCTAAATTATACTAAAGTTTTACTTTTTTTTTTGGTTACCCTTGTTTTCCATTAGTTTGTTGAAGCTGCAGTCCATAGTCCCATCATGACCCAAACATATCTTTGCCTGTCATTGATATATGTACATGAACAGTCCAAGATCCTTCCTTACAACAATTATTTTGAGATCTCTCAATTTTGAACAATATAGTCAAGACAAACAACATGATCTCCTTCTGGGACAGTGTTTGATGTTAAAGGGGTGTGTGCTTGTTCTGTCCTGTCTTGCTTGCTCAAAGCAATACAATTTGGTCCATAACAATACATTCATAGACATGAATTTGGTTAATGATACAAACTTCTAATGTTTTCACCTAACAATTATATAGCTTGTCTCTTCTGTAGGTGTACCAATCCCCTACCAAACCGACAAAGTTTTGTGTTTCCCTTTCTCATTATTTTCGGATGAGAAATCATATATATTAATTCTGTACATTTTTTTATACAAACAAAAGAGAGATTGAACGGAAAAAACAAAAATGAGATGAGATTGATGATACGATAGAGAAAGATGAAAGGAAAAAAACTAAAAAAATGTATTGTAGGAACAATTATTTTTTTTGACTGGATGCTTTGAAGGATTTCTAGATTATGTTGTCCCAGCATGGTGACAAATTTATTACTAAATTATTGAACAAATGCTTTTTTCTTTGACCAGAGTGATATATGGGGCATTTGAAAAGAATTGAAGGAACGTTTTTCGCGGCCATTGGCTGATATCTTTTTGTCATGGAACAAGTGACAAATAAAATTGCGGTTCAGCCATATCTGCACCTTCATCTCCAAGTTTATAATTCTTAATTAGAGACACATGATGTTCAAACAAGAAAAGGGGACCTAAAAATATTTGCATCATGTGAATCCACATTATGTTTCTGGCGTATAGTAGATTATTCTCGTAGAAATATGGTCAACGTTGCATTTGTCGGAATTATTTTTCTCTCTTTTTGCTATTTAGGAACAAGGGTGCATCCAACTACTAAGCCTCATTCTATAACAAAGTATTGTGGAATAGAAAATCCTCGTGAAGTATATTTTTAATGTTCTTATTTATTCAATTAAAGATATTAAGCATTCTTCAGTGTTAAGCAGATCAAGTATACTTACTTTTTATGGCATTGCTTTCTTTGTTACTATAACATACTGTGATAAGAACTATCCAGTGTAAATATGGAATTATTCGTTACATTTAGCTTTACAACTGACTATTGATTAAGTATTCATTTTAAAATACCACAGGAGTGTTAGACTATAGAGTATCTTTTGTGGTCACAACTCATAGGTACATAAAGTTGAACTATAGAGTATTTTGGTAACTTAATTCAATGCAGATCTCACTCACTCCGTGAACTCTCATCACATGTGCAACTTTTTTCTAATGATAACCTCCTAATTCCATTGGAAAGAGGATAGTATCTCTTCCTTTTCTCCGATGTAGTATTATGGAGGGGACTTTTACTCACTTTAGAAAACAAGATAGTCTTTTTGTGTTCTTTTGGCGCATCCAGATGAAAAGAATTTGAAAAAGGTCCAATTCAACAACAACACGGGAGAATAAGACAGCTTTGCTTTGGTTTCAATTCAAGAACTTTGTTTGCCCCATTCAAATCGAAAAAAGCACCCCATCGCATCACCATCTCTTTCAAGCTCGAGGCTCAAAAGTCCAAACCTAGATGAGATGGAGGACTCATCCAACGCCCCTTGTTTCCCCATTTCCATTGTGCAATCTTTTCCATAACCATAAATAAAGCTGCCATCCCCCAAAAACAAAAGAAGTGCCCTTTTTTTAGGTCTTTTCACAATCTCACCACCACCTTGGCAACCACAGTTCCATAATTTTTCAGTATATCCGCACAATGAACACCCCATTCTTAAACAATAGCAACCAACCAACACATTCTCTCTATACTTTTCTTGTGTCTTTAATTATGTGATCAAGGCTTGGTCTTCAAATGAATGTACATGAATAATGCTAGTATATGTTCAAAGATATATGCCCTTAAGTAAATGTTGGATTTTACTAACATTGGGAGAGATTACTTTTTAACATTCCAACACATAAAAACGAATCTTGAGCAGTAACAATAAAAATAGGAAAAATAGACGTCATATGAAAAGGGTTCAGTAATTAAACTGAGTGGCAGAAGATGGAATATCATATCATATCATACATGCAAAGCGAGTTAGAAGGACTGAACTAATTAAATTTCCTTGGAAACTAACTAACACAAATAACAGAGAGAAAGAAGATAAGATAGAGGTTATTTTCTTTCTCCCTCTTATTTATTGTTTTACTCTATCTAATATCAAAACCAGTCAGAGAACAGAGCCTCCCAAATCTCCGTGAAGACTTGGACAATGATCTTGTGATGATGATACGAATTCAGAGACAGAAAACACTGCAAGAGATTCTCCAAATCCGCTGGCGAAAATATCTGCTTCTCCACGATCATCTCCAGCATCGAAGTCCTGAAGTCACTGTAAGGGTCGCTCGAGCGCTTCACCACCGCGAACGTGTCCTTCACCTTCCCGTGCAGCGGCAGAACACCCATGTCGGAGCTCCGGTCACTTTTCCGGCCACGGCGCCGGGACATGGAGGAGTCGGAGGAGAGGCTCTTGGAGGAGAAAAGGGTGTCGGTTTCATCGTCTTCGTCGCTGCTGTACCACCAGTAGCCACCAAAGTTGGTGTCTTTGGAGCATGAATTGAAAGGGAAAAAGTCCCTTCTCTTCTGGGCACGTCTCTTCTTCTTCTTCTTCTTCTTGGTCTTCACATTTTTTGTTGAAGCTGCAGCCTTTGTCTTGTCGTGGAAAATGAAATCGTGTTCGTGGATTGTGTTGAGGGAAACGTTCGGAGAAGTGGGGGGGCAGGACATGACACCGAGGTTAAGGTTGAGGTTGTTGGTGTTGTTGTTAGCCCAGAGAAAAGGTGATGAAAAATGTGAGATTTTGCGTCGAGAGCGAGAATGAGAATCGTCAAAGGAGAGTATGCAAGTGTCGTTGATTGTTTTGGGCCTACAAGAGGGAGGGTAGGGTGTGGTTTTGGGGGAGGGTGGTTCAGTGGAGTTGGGTGGGGCAAAAACTGCTTTTTCCATTACATCCGCTATGTGACGGGTTCTGCAGGAACCGAAAGAGGATTTGAACATGCGAGAGATTCGGAGTCTGAGACCGGTTTGGTTTTCCATGGCCAAAGACAGTGAGATGAGAGAGAAGTTTGAAGGAGAGAGTGGAGAGGGAAGGTATAAATGCATGAAGAGCGGAAGGGAAGAGTTATTAATAATGATTTGAAATGAAAGGAATTTAATTAATTAATAAATAGAATAAATAAATAAAGGACAGAAATGCTACTTTATGCTTTGTCCTTAGTGTGACAGAGAGTGGATGAACGAGAGAATTTGAGTTTAGTTTAATAAATACTTGTAACAGTGGTAATTGACCTTAGACCTTCACGTCCCCACTCTCCCTTTTCAAAAAATTGCCTAAAACATTACAATAAAACCAAATCCTAATTAATATCACTTATATTACATTAAATGTAAATTAAGATTTTAGGTTATTTTAGTTATACTAATAATCAATCCTACTGAAGTTGAACAATCACTGGTAACAGTGGAAAGAATTTGGATTTTAGATGTTATTTATATTTTTACTGAAAAAAAATATGAAAAACTCAACAGGAATTTGAAATCGGAAAGAATGGGTGAAAAGGGTAGAAAGCTTGGTAGATACGACAGGGTAAAAAGTTGATGAGCTGCAGAATTTGAGATCAGCCATTCACCTTGCATGCTTTTCTTTATTCTCCTTCCGTCTTCAGCAAGCTCAGAAGGGACTCCAGGATCATCCCACAAGCTAAGCCAACCTCATCAATGTTCCAATTAGTTTTTTCAGTACATAACTATTGTCATAACACAATATGAAATCATAATGGTTATTAACTACTATTCTCTAGTAAGAAATAAAATGTTATAATTTAATAATTTGTTAAACATAATTATTATTACTACACTTTTCTAAATTACGATTAATGTATACAAATACACATGTTTATTATAAATTGATGAAATTGTTTTATAACATGTGAACTTTATTATGCAATAATATATATATATATATACAATATAAAATTGGCTTCCACAGTGGGTTTGGTCTCTAAAATGAGCTTGACACAAAATCTTGGGATAGTGATCCGCTCCTCTTCGCTCCAAGATGTAATAAAAATTATATATTTTATTTTGAAATATATTAAAATAGACAAACATTTTATATAACTTCCAGACTATAACTGAAGAGTAAAAAAATTGCAGTTTTATTTTCAACTAAAATAAAGAAAAATGTAGACTAATATAATATAGTTTCATTTGAGAAATATATTAAAAATATATTTTTAATCTTATAAATACTTTAGAAATATATGTTTGGTAAGAATAAGTATGTACAAAAAGAAAAGTTCACATGAAAAAATATAGCATTCATTTAAGAAGAAATAAACCATTGTAAATGTTATCTAATTAAGTAAATAAAAATTAAAAAATATCACGTTTTTGTCAATTTATCTTAATATGTATTAGATTCAATATAATAAGTATTATAAAAGTTTTAATTTTATTTAAACTTCATTCATGATGATTAAGGTAATTAAACAGATATTTGATCTTTAGTAACCGTAACATATATTTATTGAATAATAGATTAAAGTTAATATATAATTATTCTCAAAGAAATTATTAAAAATTTTAGATTTACAAAATGCAAGAAACAAAAGATTACTGTAACTAAAACAAAATATATTTATTGAATAAAAGATTAATGTTAATATGTAATTATTTCTAAAAAAAAGTATTAAAGATTTTAAATTTATAAAAGAAGAAACAAAGAATTATTGTAACTAAAACAAAATATGTCAATATTTATTATACTAATCATTGTTGTAACTAAAATAAAATATTTTAATACTTATTTCACTAAACATTTACCCATTTATCTTTATTGTTAAAAGCTTACAACAAGAGCTTTTAACTTTAGATCAATGCATTTTTAAAAATTATTCTCTTTCTTTCTCTAAAAAATACTTTTTTCATTACTGATACTCGTACTCTCTTTTTGGAATTAAATATGACTCTTACTTTTTATTTTTCAAGCTTTTCCATCTCTCTTATCCATCGTCTAAAAGGGAAAAGTGGATGAAGAATGATAACTTTTATTTTTATTCTAATTTTATTTATTTTATATATTAATAATAGTTTGTTTTGTTTTTATAGACTGCTTTTAGGAGAGTTTAAACACCATTCTACTCAAATTAATTTTGAAATCTAATTTGAGGTGAGGGTGATCAACTACAACTTTCCTAAAGTTCTATATTACAAAAGTAATTTATCATTTGCCTTTTTTCTCCCAATTTTATTTGTTAATATACTACTCATATTTTCTTGTTTTTAAGGACTTATTCTTATTAAGTTTGTACATTTTCTTGCTAAAAAATAGTTTAAAAGTTATCCTATAGTAAAGGGAAACTTTGGCAACAAGTTTGAAATTCTTTTAAAAACGTAAACCAGTTTATTTTAAACTTTTGAGGATCATAACTTAGGATTAGTTCATAAAAAGATGTATAGCTTTCTAAAGTAAAATTTGAAATATATATATATATATATATATATATCTTTGAGTTTTGCAGTTTAAACATGTGTAGATGAAGTTAGTCTTTGTTTTTGTTTATACCAATCATTGATGACACTACATCTATGTTGTGTAACATCTTTTATTTGTTTTATTTGTAGATGATAAATCAGGTATGTTTTTATTTTGCCTTCATTTTGTTTTGTTTGTAGATGATACAGCGTTTATACTTTGTATCATTTATGTTTTATACTGTCTATTAAAGAAATATAGTCTATATTTTGTACAATTTATATCATGTTTCTTCAATATTTTGTTTTAATTGTATCTTATTTTATATATAATTTGTTTTGTTTGTATCTTATTTTGCTTATCAAATAAAAATTTCTTAAAAGAACAATTTTTCTTTTATATATTACAAATGATAGTTTAAATTACTTAATTTCTAGTGCATTTCTGTAATCTTCCAATGTGAGGAGATAACAATGATGAATACTTAAAGAAACTATTTTTAAAGAAAGCTTCAGAGAAGGAATTAAAAAAGTATGAGAAGGAAGACAAAATGATCAAGGACATTATTTAAGGAAACTATTTTTAAAGAATTCTTTAGAAAACAAATTAAAATAGTATGAAAAGGAAGGCAAAACTATTAAGGACATGACATGTTTTAATATGATTATTGTTTTTTTTTTTTAAAATACGTCACAAAACTATGATTTAAATATTCATAACTTAAAGAACTTAATTATTCAGTCTATAACCATTTATAAGTCACATTTTTTTAACACGTATGATCTATTGTTTTTTTTTTTTTTAAATATGACTTAAATATCTGTAACTTGAAAGACTTACCAGTCTATATGAGTCACATTTTTTAACATGTGACATTTTTCACTTTTAAACAACATCTATTTATCTTAATCAACTTAAGTGTTATCTGATAAATAATATAGTGTCTGGATTGATTTTAGAATATTGTTTAAATAATATTATGACTAACTAGTATTTCATAATTAATATAATTAAAAGTTGTTACAACTAATAAATAATAATAATTAATATAATCGGAATGAATAACATTATCCAACAGAATGGTTCATTTGTCCCCGACATTCCATTAGAAATTATTAGCTAATTGCAACTTGATCGTAATTAGACATGACCAACAACCAGAATAGGTAGCAGCATTTGGTTATTGCAACTTACCAATAATTTTTGTTTATTTTTTATTTTTCTTGCTTAAACTGTGGGGAGAAATGTTGCTGATACTTCCTTTCTTTTCAAATGAAGGGTATTTGCCAATAGCCCGTGATGATAGGTGATAGTTGGTCCGTGAACTTTAAGCTCAGAAGATTGAAATTTTGTATTTTTTTGCCATTCCATCTTTATAATTACGAACCAAAATAGTTTCGAATCTTAAAGCATACAAGAGCATTTGTACCATTGGAACAAACTTTTCATTCTTGTTTTAAAGGAAATTGAGATTATTGTCTATGTTTTAACTTTAAATACATTGAAATAACATCGTTATAATTAATCATTCTATTGAGTATTATTTACTTTGAAATTCAAAGTTTAATCACACTTTTATTTTTAAAAGATTTCTAATAAATATTAAGTTAAAGAATATGTATTTAAATCATTCTTAATCACAATTTTTAATTAATATAATGTGAGAATGCTAAATATATTGAAACAATTAAAAATATAATTGTTATTTAAAATATATTTAAGACTTAATAATTGAAACATATGTAAGTAAATACATAATATTAATTTTCTAATATTATTAACATAATAATTTTTTGTGATATTATATTAAAATTTCACATCTTTTAAGTATTAAATATGTTGACACATCAAAATTCAAATTAATGAGTTTATTGATATTTATATTTATATTTTGTCTAAGAATTTGATTAAAAAGATTTTAACGTAAAATAAATAAATATATTATATATAATTATATAGACAACACATGTATTATAAATACACTATAATTAATAACGAATTTATTTAAACTGTTTTTTTAATATACTTGTATTTCATACATATCATACTTTAAAAAAATTTAATAACAAGTGAATATATCAAACTTAGACATTATCCTTGTAAAAAAAATTACATTTATATAATGATATTTATTAGCAAGTTATTGGCATGGCGAAAATTATCAACAAATTTTGAAAATTACTCTATATCTATAATATGATTACAAATAAAATATTTAGAATGCATATTTTTTAATCCAACTTTTTTATCTGTTTTCAGTTCTTTCTTTATCTTCGAATCACTATTAACATTACAAATCGTGCCGGATTTATGATATGGAACCGTTTATTGTATAGTAATGTAATGATAATGAATTAAAAGGATCCACATTTAGGTATAATTTAACCAGAAATGTTACTTTGGAAACATTTAAAAAAAATGTTTGGTTAGATTTTAATATTCATCGGAATATTTTAAAATTTTGAAAGAGTTGAAATGAAAATTATAATTAGAACAGAAAATAACTTCTCACCAATTACCGTTGAAATGGAAATGAAAGAAATAATGTTATCACTATATTTTTTTTTCAATGAATAACATTCAGAAATAGTTTTTTCAAAATTTATAATAAACATAAAATTATGTTCTTAAGATCACAATTACATGAACGAGTTTTTAATCCGTGAAACAAACATATATTCATCGATAAAAGTGTGGTATAAGTTGGCGTTGCTTAAATACAATTTTTTTTCGATAATTTTCATCGATAAAAGTACTATAAAGTAATGGAACCAATTATTATTTGCATTGAAGGCGAAATTATTGTTATTATAATTAATATTATTATTATAGTAATTGACTAATTGTATTAATTGAGTTAAAAAACAATCTAACAAGTGCAGGATATGTTTGCTCTGGGATATATATGGCAATAGGGGACCACAGTGAACAACGTTAATTATATACTTATACTGCTCCATAGTTGATTGCGCTTAATCATGTTCAATGTTTGAAATTCAAATAGTAGAAAACGAAAGCTGGTGGCATCTCCTAGTAATACACAATAACACAAATAAAAATTAATAACAAAGTGCTACATTACCATAGCCTTCAAGAATCTTTACCTAAACTTCTTTTCTTCCATCTTCATAGTCCCGTGATGTATGGTTACACAATTTTTTTTATCAAAAGCAACTTCATCTGATAGGTTTATACACACGTGACTATTAAAAATTTAAGATTGATGACAAAATTGATATAATATAATATATATATATATATATATATATATAGCAGATTAAAATCTCATTTATTAATTTAATTTCTCTTGTGGTAACTGAACAAGCTTGGGAATAATATGGTTGAGGATTTAGGTCATAACAGAAGGAAGTGGTACAAGAGCTCTCACTGAGCATTAAGCAGTAAAACCTAGTACCTATATTTATAGCATTCAACTGAGGGAAAACTGAGATGAGAGCATCTTGTTGAACCAGTTAATTCTTGAAGAATGAGTCTACACGAAATCATTTGAATCCAAATGCAGTTTCCATTTGCGACATATCTGCATATTTCAATAGCTGTAACCAGTAAGTACACTAACCCTAAACCAAGAAAGTGGGTTCAATAAAATAAGGATTCCAGAGTAGACACCAATCATGTATGTTTTCGCGGTTTGATTTTGACCCTTCTTCTTTTTTTATACTTATTTTTTATTGGATTTTGAAAATGAGTGTAAGGTAGTGGGGGCTCTCCTAGTATATATAATATATTTTATATTTCTCAGTTCTCTGAATTTAGAAAGCTTCAAAAGTTGATGGTGCAGAGAGAAAGAGAGAGAGAATGTGGGAAATTTGATTTTCGATACGTGAGATATGGGAGTGGAGGACAAAGGTAGTATTGTCACCATATCAATGTTCCCTTCTTAATGGATCTTATTAACCATCTTTGTCAACATGCTCGCGTCTTTCTCCACTCGTCCGGTAGTTACAAGACAACTTTGAGGTTTCAACTCTTTGTCACATTAACAACCTCAATCTTTCCCACCACCCCATCTTAATCTAGTATCACATATTATTGCACTATGTAATTCCAATCTCCTAGACTCTCTGAAAATACATCAAAGTTACATTATTTTGTATACATACATTTAAATCTCAATGAGATTATTATATATTAAGTGCATATTTAGAACACACATTTACATCATTTCTCTACATTCTAGATAAAAGAGACAGAGAAATATCTTATGCTGTTTTTGGAATAAGTTTACGAACACTTTACAAATTAAAAAATATCATTACAATTTCACCTAATCTTCGCATGATAGGTAAGTAAATTCAAAATACAAAAAGAAATTAGTACATGCCATTATTATTTTTTATTGTCAACTATCTCTAAGTGTACTTAAAAACTGGTAAGAAATGATGAATACATGACAGTTTGAAATTACTAAATGATTTGTCTAATTAGAAGGGAAGCATAATTAAACATTAGGACCAAAAAATGTGTTTGGAATGATGAGGTGAAGGAGTTTTCTGTGTGTATAAAGAGCATCTCAAAGTCTTGGAAGGTTCCAAACACATAAGGACACATGGAAAGGAGAAGCTCTTAGGCTTTACTGGTTGAAAAGCCCCACCAAGGGGTAACAGACAGTATGGGATAGTTACAGTCAGCTTTTCAAATTCACATGAACATAATGACAAGGAGATACCATTACTATTACATGGATTTCTTGCCACACTATTCCTCTGTTTCCTCTGCTTATGATGATTATATAAAAGGGTCTGAACCCCATTTTTGTAAGCTTATGGCTTGTCAATGAAAGCATGGGGAGGAGTTGTAGTTTGACATTTGGATCATGACGTATGGTTTTCTTCCTCTTTTTCTCTTTTTCTTCTTTTCCTACAATATGACATAAGACGTTGTATAATAATAATAATCCCTTGAATACCAGATGTAGCACTTAGATTGGTGCAAGCATAGGATATTTGTACAGGATATTAGGTGGGAATTTCAAATCCTTAACGTTAAGTTTGCATCAAACAGGTCACTCTTGCAGAGTCAGAGAATAGTATTGGACCCAAATAATGCCGTGAGAAAAGTCACCAAAAAAGTGTTTAAAGTTTTGAATTGAAGCAATGGGAGTGAGTAGCTAGGAAACACAAGCTGAAGCTAAAACATGTGCATTTGGGGTAATTAGATACAGAGCGTAAGAGATGACTGGGAAGATGGATTTGGTAGTACGGTGTTTGGCCTATGACTAAGATTAATAATGTCAACCCCTAAGTTTTGTGGATACCTGTGGTGTGATGTGAGGAGCAGAGTACCTCATTTTATCAGGAATTCAGCACCCGTGACTCAACTCATAGTTTAGTTTTTTTTTTTTTTACCATCACTTGTTTCACCCTACGCTTTAATTTCTCTCTTGGTGCAAAATATATATATTGTACACACACCTTTTTTTTTATCACTCAACAGAGCAAACTAGTCCATAAGTCCACGGGAATGATAATGGGTTAGTTTCATGAATAGTGAAATACAGAAACCTGTCTTCTTTTAAAAATACAATACTCAATGATATGAATATGTAATTTTTAAATTCTAACAATATCTTCTATTTTTTCTAACAATTACAGTCATAATTGTGGACCGTCTTAATTAGCCTCTTAATGTAAGTACTTAAGAAGTTTTCCAAACGTTAAAGAGGAGAGAAGAAAAATTAGGAAAAACTAAAAGAAAGTACAATTAGATTCATCCTATTTTTATATATAGGTTTTTCTTCTTTATGATTACACCTAATTATGTTGAGTTAGAGATAATAGTATAGAACCGTCGTACAAGCAGTCCAGTATGTAACAATGTGACATGAACATTTAGATTTATTTGTCTACAACCTTTCATCTTACATAACTTATAGTTTTCCCTAGTCAAAAGTGTAGAGTGATTATTTTAGTGACCTTTATTGATTTTATTTCTTTTTAATTTTTAATTGTTTTATAGAAATGTTTGTGTTAAATATGACTAGATAATTTTAATTTATTATTTTATTAATATCATATTTTTTTAATATATACTTTTTCATACTATGTTTAGGGTCTATCCGTAGACATAGAGCCCACAATTATCCAAGATATCTTAGATATATTAAGTTACAAATCTTATGTGGATTAATTTATCATAATCTATTTTTAAACGACCAAATGCAAAACAACAACCATAATATCAATATCAATGTAAGCAATTTAAATTAGATTTTATTGTGAGTAGTCAAATATTAGCGTAAATTTATAAATTTTTATGTGTATAAAAAAATGTTCAAGTAAATATATTTCTAAAAATTTTATTTTTAAAGAAGATTTTTTATTTAAAAAGATATTCCTGACTTTACTTTAGTAGATGAGATTAGGAGCATTATGAGCTTAGAAAATTTTTGTCATTTATATCTTTCTCTTTCACATTTTTTAGTCTTATCCATCAATCTTTTAAGTGTGTTTGAAGGAAATGAATTTGAGAGTGAAAAGGTAAGAAAAAGAAAGAAAGAGTAGAGAATAAGATTGTTTGAATTAATTAACAAAGAGTGAAAATCGAAAAGAAAGTAAAGAAAAATTTACGAAAGTTTATATATAATTGAATTGATAAAATAAATTTTAAAAAATAAAAAATAATATATTTATAAAATGATTAAATTATCTGAAACCCTAAACATAAATAATTAAATATTAAATGCTCTTTAAATTTTATTATTAGTATATTTATAACTTATTATAGTTAATATTTTTATTAACTATTGTTATGATATAAATTTATTTTTATTATTATTATAAATAATGATATTTATTATTATTATTTTTAACTATTACTATTATTATTTATTATTTTATTAGTAATATTATTAAATTTTTTATTGTATCAATTTATTTATTATTATAATTAATTAATATTTATTATTAAAAAATTTATGTATTATTATAAACATTTATTTTTGTCATCATTACGTCATATTTAATATTTATTAATATTATTATATTAATTTATTTTTATATTATTCATTATAATAATATTTTATATATATAATCGATTATAATATTTATAATGGATTATTTGCCCACTATGTTATAATATAATCATAATTAATTATATATTTATGTTATATGAAATATATCATTGAATTTCTGCTATATATAAAAAAATAAGATTATATGTATAATCTTTTCTTTATCCAGATGGTTTTCCACCACCCTCTTCTTCTTATTCTGAGGAACAGTGGAATATAACACAATGTAGCAATACAGTGGAATATAACACAGTGGTCCTTAATAGCAGTTCCAAAATGCTTTTAACTTGCAAACTATACTCACCTAATCTTTATCAGAATAAAAATTTGAATATCTTCACTCTTCCTTAAAATTTTGACAATCACATATTCGGTTAAACCATAAAACTAAGTCCTTATGTCTAAGAATTTGTGTACACTGTAAACATAACATGTAAAAATAAATATCTAACACTCTTTTGCTAGTATTGAAATTTTTGTACAATTTTCTCTTTCCTTAATCTACCTAAAACAAATGACTTGTTCAATCTTAAATAAATAAATCTTACTCTCTCTTAAAAAATAGGTCACTTAATTTGAAAACTAAAAACTGTATAATTTAATGGTGCGAATAATATATCTTTTTTATAAAAGCTACTAACTATAAGTGGTGGTGCTTAGAATTGTTTAAATAAATTCAGGGATATATACGTATTATTATGCAAGATAAAGGCTAAGACAATAACAGCACAGATACCTGAATTTACCAACAACCCTTCCCTAAATTTCTGTCTCCTTCCCTCTGTTCCTTTCTCTATTATTATCCTCAAAGAGAGTTTCCATTTCTTCTAACGTTTTTCCCTTGGTCTCCGGCATAAACACATAAAAGAAACCCGTAGCCAACACCATAATCCCCGCCAGCACAAAAAACATCCCTCCAAACGTTATTTTATCCGAAATACTCAAGAACGTCATGGACACCACTCCACTCACCAACCGGTTCACCGAAATCGCAAGGCTCGACCCTTGGGCCCTAAGCCTCGAAGGAAATATCTCTGACGAGTACACCCACGTGATGGGCCCAAGCCCAATAGAGAAAAACGAAACATCAGCGCACACCGCCACAATGCTCAGCAAAACGGCCCAAAGAGGCTTGGAGCTGGAGTCCTGGAGAATCTTGGAGCCCAGGCCCAACGTACACAGCGACACAGCCATCCCAGTGGTGCCCAACAGCAAAAGAGGCCTCCTCCCAAACTTGTCCAAGTAGAGAGCGGAAAGCAAAACAAAGGAACTCTTGGCAATTCCCATGATGACGTTAACCCCAAAAAGCTGTTTCTTGCTATGAATTCCGGCAGCTCTGAATACCTCCGGGCAGTAGTATACAACGGCGTCGTTTCCGGAGGCCTGCATGAAAAAGTTAATCCCAACGGCAGTAACCAGCATCTTTCTGATGGGCCGAGTGGGCCGTAACAAAAGGTCTTTCCAAACGCCCTGGCCACGCCAATTTTCCGGGCCTGGGTCCGCAGCTTTGGTTATCTGGTGAAGGCGTAATTCAGCTTCCTCGGGAGTCGTTGAGATTCTGAGAAGAACGCGTTTGGCGTGGGGGATTCTTCCTTTCATGACAAGCCAGCGAGGGGATTCGGGCATGGCGATGACCCCTAAAGCGATAGCGATTGCGGGAAGCGCTGCGAGTCCCAGCATGAGTCTCCAAGAAATGTGTTGAGGGAGGGAGGAGAGGAAGTAGTTGACGATGTAGCCGAGGAGGATCCCTAGGGTGATGAAGATTTCGGGGAGGGAGGTGAGGAAGCCACGTGTCATGGCCGGAGAGAGCTCTGCGGTGTAGAGAGGGGCTATCATGAGGGCGTAACCGACGCCAATGCCGGCCACCATTCGGCCACACAAGATGAATGCGAAGGAAGGGCCCAGGCCCATCAAGAGGGCGCCCACCAGGAACGTCATTGAGGATAAGACGATTGTGTAGCGTCTTCCAATGTAATCGGAGGTTTTTCCCGAGGCCAGTGATCCGATTAGAGAGAAGACGTTCAGTGTGCCCACCAGCACTTCCTCTTCCACCGCCGATAGTTTTAGGTTTTCTCTTATCAGCAAGGCGGCGCCACTCATAACCCCAATATCTGCGCACAGTTTCTCTCAGAAAAAGAAATGAGCGAAAAAAAAAAAAGATTAAGCGATTGAGTGACCCACCGTAGCCTAGGAGCATGGAGGTGGCGGAACCTAGAAGAGCCGAGATTACTGTGAAGGTGTTGAGGCGAGTGGGAGAGGTTTGTTTGGCGTCACCGTTCTCCATTACTTGTTTCTGAGTGAAGATGAGAGCTCTGACAAAAGGGAGAAGAGAAAAACCAACACCACATATACCAAAAAATTATTAATCAATCTAAATATAAACAAACATAATCCTTTCATGCAACATAAAAATCATACTAATGCATATCACTATTTTTTAAATAATATTATCACAATATTATTTGAATTTATTTATATTTAAAATTATTTTTTTACATTTAAAATATAATCTGAAGTTTTATTATTTGTGTTTAAGCCTGAATAACTGAGGATTATCACAATAATTTCTATGTTCGTCGTCTCTTGTCAATGGCCAAAAGTTGAGAGACATGCATTGTTAGGTATTTTTCAAATCTGTATGTTAGTTAGTCTTAATCTCACTTGGTACTTATAGACACATCCATTCAATTGAATGCGTCATTAGATGTCTTTAATTTACGAGGCTATTTCTCCTTTAATCAATGTAATTAACTAATTCATACTAGTTAAGAATTAATTATGACCAATATGAGGACTCTAAAGGGGTTTACTAACACACAAAAATGTTTGGATATTCAAACAATTGTATTCTATAAGTTTCTTGCTTATATACTTTTGTTTGGTTATAAATAATGACTTATCTATTTTTGCTCAAATTACTTATTATTTTTAATATTTATTTGATTACAGTTTAATCTTTTATGTAGCTCAAATTGAAAATTTCTTAAGATTATGGTTATATATGAAAATTAAACACAACAACATTGTAACAAAATAAATCTGATATACTAATAGTTTAAATTCATAAAAGAAATGAATGTAAAATTTAATTTAATTAATATATATTTGACAATATAACTTAGATAAATCAGTTATTAAAGTAAACAAAATAAGTTAATAAACTAATTTATAATCACAAATTAGCTTTTAAGCTTTATCAGGCAAATTTGAAATTAAAAAAAATCCACTAAAAATATAAAAGAAAAAGTCTTTTTTTTAAACCATTAATAATTACATTTAATAATTTATGTAAGTAATATATTGTGAAAAGAATATTACTAGTAATTTGAAATAATATAAAATAAATAATTTTGAAGCATTAATGAGAGGCAAGGAAAGCTCATTTTCATTGAATGATAGGAATGGATGGGTGTCGGTTTGGCTTCGTAAAGTGTGAGTGGAGGAGAGGAAACGCGTGCCACAACTCTAAACAGTACAGGGTAGGAATGGCAAAACGGGATATTCGGCCGTTCCGTCACTTTTTATCCCATTCACTGTGGGTTTGTTAAAAAGTAAAATTGGTTGAAAATTTTGTTCTCTTTCATTAAAAAGTGGACCGCTTCATTAATTTTTCTTTAATTTTTCTATTTTTAAATTTGTTGTTATTTATATATACTAAAAACACATTAGATCAGATTTTTTACGTTCAATTAATTAATTTTTAATAGAATATATTAAAATAATTACTACTTTTATATTTTAAATTATTCCTTTATAATTAATAATTGAAATTTAAGCAGGACAAATCGAATTAAACTCACAGAATAAAATACCAATTTGATCAACTAAATTTTGGTAAGCCAAAGAGTTAATCGACTAGTCAAAGTTCACTTTACTACCCATATATAATAAAAGAAAAATAAACAATATATATATATATATATATATATATATATATATATATAAAAAA
>Ga0209489_101765_pt1 | contig 44444 bp, 21 predicted proteins | sample SiratrowhiteBW_FD_187527 | JGI IMG/M metagenome (GOLD analysis project Ga0209489, IMG submission 187527) | Root nodule microbial communities of legume samples collected from California, USA - Siratro white BW (SPAdes) (version 2) | ecosystem: Host-associated > Plants > Roots > Nodule | place... | reverse complement strand
ATATATATATATATATATATATATATATATATATATATATATATATATATATATAATGAGATTTTACGTAAATAAATAAAGAAAAAAGACAACATAGTGAAGCCTATTGTGATGGGAAACTTGCATTATAATTTTAGCAACCTAATTGGTTGTGGTGTAGTAATTTACAATGAATATTTCAATTTCAATTTGTATAGAAATTATGGACAACTTTTTTTGGTAGAAAATCAATATTGTACGTCTGAAACTTTCTCTCCATTAAAACGATGTTAAGAGTTTGCTTCCCAAACCAAAAAATATCTAAATTTCTTTTACCTAATAATAATTATATTCCTTGCTTCGTTGGCATGCTTATGATTGTTGTTTTGTTATATGTTCAAATAATTGTAGTTTGTTGAATATGTCAACTAATTCATTTTTCTCAAAATTGTTTTCATTCAGTGAAAAACTTTTCTTTCCACTAGCTATCGATTGATGTAAAGGAAAAACAAATTGTTTTCATGATCTTATTCGAAGAGTCTTTTAATACATGTTTATAACAAAATAAAATAATTTTTTTCATGAGTTAAAAATCAATTTATGCACTCAATTAGAAAATTTTTGGTATCCCACTTTTCGGATTAAAATATAAAGATTGATTTTAATTTATATAACGATTATTTATTTATTTTTTTCTTTTTTCAATATTTTGTTTTATTGAAAAAGTTATCTAAAATAAAGTTATGCTTAAAGACAGTATTTAAATGTTAAGTGTGTTACCAAAAATTAGATCTTTTAATATTTTATAATAAGATGTAAATCTCATCTTATAAATTGGTTTTATAAAATTAAATTAGACTTAAAATTAATTTTTAATATAATATAACAATGTCCATAATCCTCATTTTGGTATAAATTTTTAATATATTTTAAATATTAAAATCAGCACATTTTGAAAACAGAGTATAACGATAACATTTAAAAATCTAACAGAAAAAACTAAATTCTTGATTAAAAAAAGTATTTAAAGATAAATAATTTATTACAAGTTTAATGTTTATATAATTTTATCCGAACTAATAAAGAAATATTTTTATAAACTTTAAAATAATTATTATAAAAGGTCAATAAAAATAGTATTTATAAGCATTTATGATTGAATAAAAATGTCAAATTATTCTGTTATGAAAAATAATTTGTTTCCCTTTTATTATTTAGGTATACAAATTTCATGATTAAAAAAATAAAAAAAGACGACAATCTCTGACGAGCAATTCCTGGGGCATACGCCAGCAGCCAATGACAAAGTCCCAGGAATCACTTTGAATATTTCTTTTTTTTTATAATTTTTTATATATATTTCTGATGATTGGACTATTTTTCTAATAAATAAGCAACTTTCTATGGAATCCACACATGGTGATAATGTCAAAATCTTGAATATTTCTATGAAGGCACTATACTAATGGGAAGTGGAAGCACAGTGATTGACTTTGAAATTTTGGACAGTGGAGATAAGATAACATTGTTTTTTTTTTTTTTTTTTTTTTTTTTTTTTTTTTTTTTTTTTTTTTTTTAATTTTACTTGTATAAAAAGGTTTAAACAATAAAATGAAGATTAAACACGATGAGGTTTAGATAACAACTTAATACTATAATAATACTAATTTAAAAACCAAATGTGGAGATGTGGTCCTACATTGTCCAATGGAGTATACTAATTAGACATAATCATCTCTTTAATCTACTTTTAGTATATATTTTTTGTTCAATTGTTATAATGAAAAGAAAAGAAAATGAAAACTTTGTTAACTTTCTTTCAAAGTCGCGTTTATTATCACCATGTACAAGAATGATAAGATAGCACAAAGTTCTGTTTATAACTGATTTTTTTTCTTCTCTTTTTGAGTTAAAATTTGTCAGAAATAGATAAATTTAAATTTTTTGTTCCACCTTTAATTGTTTACCAATTTTATTTGGAAGTATCAAAATAGGTTAAAATTTGTGAAACAGGCTAACTCATCAATAAAAATTATTCTTATTATAGTTAAAATGAATCAGGTTAATTAATTAGTAAATTAGACAATTTTAATCTGAATTGTTAGTGATTTGACCTATTTTATATTCTTTTTAAAAATATAAATTATACAATTTTCTCTCTCTTAAATTTATATTATTTCACAATTGAATTGAGTTTATATCAGTTAATAAATATTGAAAATTATTATCTTTAATTTAAAATTGCTTATAATATAGAATTTTTTTTATATTTTTAAAATTTAGTGACTTAACTTGTTCAATCAACTAATCTGAAGTTGGTTGAATCCAGTTATAAAAATTATTATTCATCATAAAATGAGTCATATTGAGTTAATGTATTTTTAACTTAATATATGATGAATCAAACACTTTATGATTCAGATTAACTTACCTTCTATATTGAAATACTATTACAGTAATATGTTATTTGGAGCTTAAAATCTTAATATAGAGAGAGAAAAATTCAAAATAATAACTTTTTTATTTTTATTATAAGAGTATTTCCTCTCCAACATGAAAATTTAATTATTTCCAAGTGTAACTATGTGAACATATTTTTTCTAATTTGGGTCCTCAATGCTTATATTAACTCAAATTGGTATATTAAAAATGGTTTAAGTAAATTGGTTAGATAATGCATATAAATGGTTAGAAACTTTTTGTGTTGAATTTTGATTTTTTTATATTAAAAGATAATTATATTAGCCTTCTATTTGATTGAGAGCAGGAAAAATAGTTTTCAGTTTTAATAATTTACATATTTATTTTAGTTTCATGAATTTTATTTCTCTTTACTTTGTGAATAAGAAGATAAGAAATGGAACCTTCTAAGTAAGAAACAGTCCATGATGTTACAACATGCACTTTGGAGAAGACTGTTATGCCATAAGTCACATCCTCTTAATAAAGAGCCAATGACAAAACCTCTTACCTATCTCTCAACACTTGCAGATTTTGAAGGGACAACCCTAAAACTCTTTTTTTTTTTTTTTTTTTTTTTTTATTATTATTATTATTATTATTATTATTATTATTATTATTAATTGTTTAATGTCATTTTCTGATTCATTATGTAAAAGATTAATTCTGTTTACATTATTATTAATTATTGTTTTTCTGATCCCATGAATTTTTATATATATGTCATTCTCAAAGTATAAGTACTTAACCCTTACACAAATGTTTATTCCAGAGTGACACTCACAAGAATGTTTAAGTATTCTTAAATTACCAATGATTTTAAGCTATTAAAAAATATATATAAGTTTCTAATTTTGGAAATATAGTTATTGAACTAGAGTATTTTTATTTTATTTTAAACATAATTATATATTATTATTATTTCACTTTAAGTTTTTCGTGTGTGAAATGGACCTTCATAGTTAAATAACACTTTTTATATATTAAATATTTAGTTTTTTCAATAATTTATTTTCTTTTTCATTGTAAAACTTGTATTTCCATGACTCTTTATGTCATCACTATGGTTAAAAAATGGTTGTCAAATCTTTTATAAAAGTAATTATTGATAATAATAATTCATAACAATAAATTCTAAAATTATTAATAACCATAATTCTTTTACAAATTACGTAACACTCACACACAAACATATAAAATTTAATATAAAAAAAAAATATATATATATATATATATATATATATATATATATATATATATATATATAACATTTAGTTACCAAAAAAATAATATTTAAACATAACAATACATGTAAGTACCGATTTTAGAGTTATAAGTGCAAGAAAATATATGTGCTTTAGGAAGTATGTATATCTCTAACTGTACATATTTTGTATATATATATATATATATTAATTGTTAAAATGATTATAAATTGATTTTATCTTAATATAAGTTGAAGTTATGATAAATTCAAATAGAATTTGTACATATACCTTCTGAAACATTTATATTAAACATTCATTATTAGAAATTAACACTTAATTCATTAGTATTTTAAGTATACAAATTTTAAGTAAATCTATCAAGATAATTTAGAAATATATCTATATATCTAAAACTTATAATAAGTGTTCTAATCACACAATAATTTTTTCTAAACTTTTTATCACTTTATATCTTTTATGTCTTAATTTATATGGCTTATATTATTAGCGAATTATCATATGAAAAAATTACACTATTTTAATGCAAAAGTTTATATATATATATATATATATATATATATTGGAATAATTAAAAATATAGATATCAGCATTGCATCTCAGTTAAAAAGTGCTAATTGACTAATATAGAAATTATTTAGAAAACTAAGATAAAAAAATATAAAGTTACACAAAATAAGTAAAAATTTAACACTTTGACAGCAGATAAAGGTGTGTTCTGGTGGTTCCTCTTTTGCCTTATCAATGGATATCTATTTAGCTTATAATTAGTAAGAACCTGAGCTTCTTCTCAATAAGCTCCTTAAAGATAAAAAAAAAAAAACTTAGGTTATACATGTACTAATTTGTGAAAGTTTTTTCAATCTCTAACACACACACGAATATATATATATATATATATATAAACTCTATTTTTTTTAGTTTTTCACCTGTACTTAAGCTTATTTAGCTTATGGAAAAATCAAATTCATTCTCAATTTTTTTTCCTCCAAAAAGGACTTGTAGAGAAGCTAATCCAAGCAGAACTTTTATCAAAAACCAAGTTAAGCCTACGAAGCTTAGAATAATAAATTAATTAGGAACTTAATATTTGAAATAAGCTTAAACAAATTTAATGTCATTCACTATTTTTTGTATTTAAAAAATACAAAATTGTAGATGTTTTCTCCCTTGCCTCCAAATTTTTGTTCCTTTCAATTTAACAGGGAACCCTCCTCTGTACTAAGAATGAACACTGCATTACCAAAAAAAATCCAATAACATAAATTCAAACACACATTCCCAAATTTTTTTAAATGCGCACACAGAATGAAATTGCAGTGTCAGAAATGTTACAGTAAAATAAATTATACAAACTAAAAGACGAAAACAAGAAAAAGTAAAAGTAAAAAGTAAAAATGTAGCATAAAAAAGACGAGAGGATAAAGAACATGACTAACACGTTTGAATCACTGAAAGCAATAAGGGGAAACAAACAAAAACAAATTAAAAAATTGAAGCAATTAAAAAATAAAAAGTGAAATGAAAACTTCAAATCTAGCAGAAGTGCAAGAGTAGCGTATGAGAGAAAGATAGAGAGAAACACAAACTAGTGTGTTGTGTGAGTGTCTTGTATTTATAGTGATAGCATGATTATTATTATTTATTTAAGTTAGAATTCCGATTCTTAGAGTCAAATTCTGATCTTAGATTAACTCATGTGATCTTAGATTAGCTGATCTGACATTGGAAAACCAATTAGAATTCAATTCTCCATAATTAAATCTTAAGCTGTTTTTTCTAATTTTTTGTGTTTTGATTTATTAAATAATACAAAGGAGAAAGTTTTGGAAAAATTATAAAAATAATTAATTGAAAACAATTTTTTTGGAGAAGAATATTAAATTTAATTTTAAAATAATGATAATAATAATAATTAATTATATTTAGTAAGTGTATATGATTTAATTATTTAGAGAAGAAAAAATTAGATAAAGAAATATTTAAAAATAAATATATTTGAAAAATAGATAATTTTTTAAACAAGAGATATTTTGTGTAAAAAAAAAAGATTGTAAGAATATAATGAAATGTATGTGATATAATTAAATTTATTGAGTAGTGAAAAATATATTATTTACTTGTATAATATATATTTTTTTTAAAAAGTGTTCTCGCACACTATTCTCTTATACTAACCATTCTAAGGGTACAATTGATTTTGTCCGTATTGTAGTATTTGAATTGTGTTCTATAACAATTAATGAAAAAACTAATTATGTTCCATTGATATTCTTCTTGGATTGTTAAATAAGATCATAAAATTTGAACTTTTAATTATAGTAATTCTTTTTGACTAAAACCTGATAAGTAAAGTATTAATTACATGGACATGATAGCATGAAAGTTTATGGAAGAGAGTAGAGTGGATTGATTTAAAAGTATAATAATTTGTTAAGTTGATCCTCGGAAGGGTTTCTAATTGTTTGTTTGGTTGAGGTCATTGACTATACATGAAGATGGGAAGGCGGAGACATTTCTGTTTGGTTGTGGTGATTGACACTAATTTGGAAGCATAGAAAGGCAGGAGAGAAAGAGAGGTTGATTCGTGGTGCAATACGAAGAAGAGAGGGGAAAGCTATGCTAGCATGGGTGAAAATACGCTTTTAACCTTGCATGTGTTTCGGCTTGGTGCATGCATGTGCATGATCTACTCTTCCTTTGGCAAAGATACCTCTGAAACGTTGGCTAAGGTGATGGTGGTGGTCGTGGTGGTTGAGTAAAGATAATCGATTACCACAAACTCTATAATTGAATATACGCATATTTTGACAAAGATAATCGATTATCCACTTGTCATAATCAATTATGGTAAATTTTTGCACACATAATCGATTATTGAAACCAGATCATTGATTATGGGTGAGTTTTGTATAGTTATGAACTATTTATATCTATGAATGTTTATAATTAAATTATGATGACACTACAACTTAGTTGACAACTTGTTCTCTTTTAGACATTCAAAATATATTTTAGAATGAACATGGAAGTTCATTTGAACATTGATGCTATGCACAACTCTCATAAACTTTTGTTGTAGCTAACTGCTCCACAAAGACATTTTTACTTTATTGTTTTAGATTTTCTTTATTATCTCTTGTTGATATGGTAACCAAAACTTTATATTTAAGAAAATAATCATTTGACAACCGTAACAACGACATTACAACTCACTTTTAAAAGTATTATAGTCATTATGAAAATAAAATTTTGTATTTATGAAGAAAGAAAAAGAATAAAAGATAAAATAATAATTGTGAAATGATTATAAAAGTTTGTTGAGTGTCAACCTATCATTTGTCTTATGTTTAGTATTGCTTTTCGTATTCATAATTAATTAATATTTAATTTGTTTAAAATTGGCATGTTTACATTGTTTGATTTCATATCCATTTCTAATTTATTGATTAGTTGGATTCTACATGTGGTTGGTGTACCTGTGAGTCTTAATGGAAATCTTAAAAACTAGTTTATGGAAACCAACTTTGATTTTGATACAATTTGTAAGGTATTTTTCTTGTGATTAAAACATTTATTTATAATATAAATATTATTTTTGCATTAACATATGATGAAGCGCAACATACTTACTATTGTATACCTGTTATAGAAAAGATGATTTTACGTATCTGGTAATGTTGACATTGTATATCATCTATCATAAATTGATGATGAACTAATTATTTTTATCATGACAAGGGAGTGTGTTAGGAATTTTCCCTTCTCTTTGGGGCATTTTGCTTGATAAAATAATTGCATAGTCATATTACTGTCTCACATCATTTATGTTTATTATCTTATAGTTACTTGTTGACAGTTATTTTTATACATTTTATGCAAATAATTCTTTGTGAGGAGTTTGCTGCATCAAAGCTGACCCTTTTTGAAATAATGAAATAGATTACTGATGCAATACACATAAAATAAAAAAAAAGTTCAATGCCATTTGTCACTTTTTTGTTATCAACACACATAAAATAAAAGAAGTTCAGTGTCATTTGTCACTTTTTTGGTTATCAAACTTGTACACGTACGTAAGACAAATATGTTAAGAATATATAGTTTAAGAAAAATTTGAAATATCATATAAAAAAATCTCAGTTATTTTAAGTTTTTGAATTAAAAGTAATATCAAATTTTTATGTAAATTTAGTTGAGGTCATATTCTTGTAGTCAGCCTTTTATCATTAATTTACTTATATTACTCACTTTATGATACAAGGAATCTTAAATATCTAAATCCTACAAGGGATCTTAAATATTTAAATCTCACAAAATAAAAATGAGAAAGTTGAGAAAATTCATAAATCTAATATCTTAAAGTTTTAAATTGAAAGTGGTGTCATTCTTTTATATTATTGGTTGAATTCTTATCTCATTTTCCTTTTATCTTTCCAGTATTTTTCCTTTAAATTTTTAAAGTTATATCAAAACTGAAAATTTATGATGATTACCACCTCAGTCGAATATCCCTCAAACTTTTTTAACAAATGATATTTTGTCTATTTTTATTTGTCGCCCGATATTTTCTCTTCAAATTTTTCCAGCAACGGACGGATAACATTGTTAAAGTTTAATTTGTGTGATGTATGACTCTAGAAACTTAGACTATCAATCAATCAGAAATCATATGACATTATGGTAATTATGATGAAAGGTGACTTTATATATTTTCTCATTCTGATGGTGCACGTCAAGGTGAGATTATACTGTAGTCAAAGTTTTGGCTGAGTTCCCAACAGGTCATTTTTTTGTTTTTTTTTCAAGACAACAGAGTTCATTCCATGTGACAGTGTTTGATAATTTAGGTTGGTGCTTGAGATTGTTACTGTTATCCTTGTTCTTCCTACGACATTTCTTTTTTGATATTCCGAACTTATGTTAAAGATGTTCTTTTCCCAGCCCTTTAAAATTCTAGCATTCAGAAATAGCACGTGATTTATAACATTTGGCTTTAGAACTCTGCATAAACATGTGGAAAATGCTACGTGCTTTTTAATGCGAATACTAATGTTCACCAAGTTTTGCAGTATTAACGTAACTTTCAACTTTCTACCATAGTAGAAGAATAAGAAAATGACGTTTTTCCCTATTTTTAAAAATTAATTTATATATCTTTTTAAATTAAATATTTTGTAAAAATATGAAAGAGTTATTACATATTAGCTTTGCCTTATATATAAATTAGTTTTAGTTGTTTCTACTTTAGGTAAATATTCACATAAAAGTTTTTCTAGATAAATCTTAAGTAATTATTAATTAAAGATATTTCTATTCTATCTAATATTAAAATATATTTTTGGTTCATGCATTTTATCAAATTTATAGTATTAGATTTTAGGTAAGGAACATTTTATTATTTTGAGCATATATTTCTGTTTTATTTTAATTATATTTTAAATTTAAAAATAGAAAAACATAACTTAATAACATGACATATTATAAATTATTTTCTTATTTTTACATTATAATAATTATTCACATATTTTTACAACACAATATACTACAAATTACTAATTATTTTTTATATAATTATTATTAATTTTATTTTTTCAGTAACTTTCCACTAACCATTTACTAAAACTAATTCATAAATATCACGCAATTTCTTCTAACGTTACATTGTTATGTCTGAAATAACAAAATAACTGCGTAAAATTGAGTAAAAATGATAAAAACAAAGAAGTTTAAAACTAAAAAGTATATTGGCATTAAATAAAGTTATTAAAATGAAAAAAAAAAAGGTAGTAACAATTGGTACTCTCGAGTCTCTCTCCAAGATTCTCTGCCATCAAAACGCAGCGTCGACAATGGCGTCTCCGATCCCACTTCGCATTCCGTTCTCTACGGTTCCTTCGATTCATTCATTCATTCATTAACCTAAAAAACAATACAATGTACTTGAAAGACGGTTATGCCCTCTTACTAAAACATCGCAAACCGCCAATCCCCTTCGTGCTCCCCACGCGCCACCGCGAACCACCGCCCTCCTCCGCCATCCCCGAGCCCCACGTCGCCCAAGCGCTTCGCCGTGAGCGTGACGTCACGCGCGCGCTCCAATACTTCCAACACGTGGCGACTTCCACAGCCTTCAAGCACACGCGCTTGACCTACCACATCATGATCGAGAAGCTCGGAAGAAGCGACGTTGAAATCGACAGCATTCACTATCTCCTTCAGCAGATGAAAATCGAAGGCGTTCCGTGTTCCGAGGAGTTGTTCATATGCGTTTTGAATGCTTACAAGAGAGCTGGGTTGGGCGATCGCGCTTTGAAGCTGTTTTATAGGGTCAAGGAGTTTGGGTGTAAGCCCACTGTGAAAATTTACAACCACTTGCTCGACGCGCTTGTGGGTGAAGCGGAAAACAGGTTTCACGCCATTGGGGCTGTTTATGAGAACATGAAGGGTGAAGGGTTGGAGCCTAATGTGTTTACTTATAATATTCTTTTGAAGGCACTGTGTAAAAACGGGAAGGTGGATAGTGCCTGCAAGCTGCTTGTGGAAATGTCCAAGAGAGGGTGTGTTCCTGATAAGGTTAGTTACACGACGGTTGTGGCGGGGATGTGTAGGGAGGGTCGTGTGGATGAGGCGAGGGAGGTGGCTAAGAGATTTGGGGTTGAGAGTGTGGTGTCTGTTTGTAATGCTTTGGTTTGTGGGTTGTGTAAGGAGGGGAGAATTGGGGAGGTGTTTGGTTTGGTGAATGAGATGGTGGAGAAAGGGGTTGATCCTGATGTTGTGAGTTACTCTAGTGTTATTAGTTGGCTTTCTGATGTTGGGGAGGTTGAGTTGGGGCTCGCGGTTTTGGGGCAGATGGTGAGGAGAGGTTGCAGGCCGAATGTTCACACGTTTAGTTCTTTGATGAAAGGGTATTTCTTTGGAGGGAGAGTAGGGGAGGCGATTGGTTTGTGGAGGTTTATGGTTTTGATGGGGGTTCAGCCGAATGTTGTTGCATACAACACGCTGTTGTATGGTTTGTGCTGTAATGGGAATGTGGATGAGGCTGTGGTGGTGTGTGATCGGATGGAGAAGGATTGGTTTTGCAGGCCGAATGTGACCACTTATAGCACAATTGTTCATGGGTTTGCGAAGGGTGGCGATTTGCAGGGCGCTTCTGAGATGTGGAACAGGATGGTGAATAGTGGGGTTCGGCCTAATGTGGTGGTGTACACCTCCATGGTGGATGTTCTTTGCAAGAATTCTATGTTTGACCAGGCTTATAGGCTTATTGATAATATGGTTGCTGATGGTTGTCCTCCGAGTGTTGTTACATTCAACACGTTTATCAAGGGCTTGTGTCGTGGTGGGAGAGTGCAATGGGCTTTGCGTGTGGTTGATCAGATGCAGAGTTATGGGTGTTTTCCTGATATAAGAACCTATAACGAATTGTTGGATGGGCTGTTTAGTGCTAATGGTTTTAGAGAAGCTTGCGAGCTTATAAGAGATTTGGAAGAGAGGAAGGTGGAGCTAAATTGTGTCACTTACAACACTGTTATGTATGGATTTTCTAGTCATGGAATGCAGGAATCGGTTTTGCAGGTTTTGGGGAGAATGTTGGTAACTGGAGTGAAGCCAGATGCAATTACGGTTAATATAGTTATTTATGCATACTCCAAGCTGGGTAAGGTTGGAACTGCCACCCAGCTTTTGGATAAAATAACAGATTCCGACATAATAGCACACACTAGCCTTTTGTGGGGCATATGCAGTTGGTTAGGCATTGAAGAGGCAGTTGTCTATCTAAATAAAATGTTAAATAGTGGAATACTTCCCAATATTGTCACTTGGGATGTGTTGGTACGAGGCTTCTTTAACAAATTGGGTCATATGGGACCAATTCGCATCTTGGATGATATATTGGGAAATGGATAAAATAGTATATGATTTTTGAGCTTCCTCTAAGGTAAAACATTGGCCTTCAGATATTTTCATCCACATTCATCTGATGACCATGTCACTGTATGATGGAAAGAAGAGTTCAGTGATCTTAGCATCAGAAGCTGCGAGGATTGATCAAGTTAACAGAGCTCAAGGTTATTTACATCTTGATAAATTAGTTCCAACTTCCATTTATGTTTCAATATTATGATATGATATCCCTTCATATTAATTCAACCTGTCGTTTATATCAAGGTTATTTCCTAGGTGCATTCTCTTGTTGAAAGGAATGATCTTGTGCACGTAAAGATGATAATGGATTGTGGATTGGACCATAGTCTAATGAGTAGCTCATTTGTGTTTTTAGTAATATTTCATGATTAATGTGGTGATCTATTTGATATGATATGTTCGGTTTTCTTCATATATCAATTTCAGTTGGTTGATTTGATATCTTCAAAACCTAATGATTAACATTATTCTTGTTCAGGTGAGGCTGAAGCTGTCCTAGCTAAAGCAAAAGCAACACCTGAGAGTCTGCTCTCGTGTCAACAGCCCTAAAAGAAAATGGAGGACCTGAGATGAGGATCTTCACGTTCAGAATTTGTATATCACGGCCAGTACTAGCTTTTCATATTGATTAGTTTAACTCATTTTTTGTTGTTATACGTTGCATATATAAAGTTCTTCTATTCATGTCGCTTTTGTAATTTTGTAGCTCTTCATTTGGATTGTGTTGATCGAAACCCATAAACTTATTGATATTCAATTTCTTGCATTGCATAATTTGTTTAGTTCGAAAATTGTTTTCATTTCATTCATCTTTACTTTTTCATCAGGGCACAACAATGTTGCTTCGTTGCTCCGCATCCAATCCTGCTGACATGATGGCCCAAGCCCTTACTATGTATAAAAGCGTGTTTGGTAACGTTTCCAGTGATAAGAACAGTGGAAAACGCCCCTTTCAATAACAGGAAAATTAGAAGGAAATGATTTAAAAAGCTTGCCATTTTCAAGAATTCATTTTTTTAACGTATGGATGTTCTAGTAAACTGAATTCGGATTTTGGAGAGAAAGCAGAAGAGTTTGGGTGGACTTACATTGCTAGTTGTTGTGGTATTGATCACTGGACTTTCTTTAATTTATATTTGTGTCTCTTTCTTGAGGAAATAATTGAAAGAAAAAAAAAAACTGAGATTTTGATAAAGTTCCAAGTTCTTTCTACGATTATGGTAACTGTTTGTAGTTCATTTCTAAAACATAATTAATTTTCACCTATAACTCGAAAGACTTTCAAACATAAATAAGGTTTTTTTCTAAAAATATCACTTCTTAGTTTAGTTCTTACAAACTTTTACTAATGCATAAGAATGGTTCTTTGTCAAAAAACACTTATAAACAGTTCTCATTAGCTCTTTGTAAGCATATATTGATCATTACTTTATTAAACATTATTTTATTAAAACAAAACGGGTACAATACCGCTAAAAACTCACTTTGAATATTGTGAATATAAAGAAAATAAACACCAAATGAGTACTGTTTAATAATGTTCAAATAATCGAAAATTATTACGACCTCCAGCAATTGGGAATCTACACAACAAAAACAAGTTTTTAATTGTTATGGTTTGCCTTTGGCTCTTTCTCTGTCGACATCTACTCCTTCTGGAATGAACCTACTTCGCTTATAAAATGAATCTAGTCCACTATATTCAACCTAGTTTTAGCTAAATTGAGTGAATAAATCGTAACTGAGACTAAATTATCAGGGACAACGCACACAAGAAAAAAACACTTCAGATTTCCGTCAGCCGTTCAACCACTAGTTCAAGGCAGCCCGATCCAAGAACACAGTGAGAACTTCTAATATACATCAACCGAGGAAATAAACGAAAACCAAATATTCAGTTTTTCATATCTAATTGTGATTGCACATTACCCACATTGAATTTCATAAGTAACTTGGGGCAAACATTCCATAGCTTAAATTTCGAATAAGTCACAAAATTGTAAAATCCAAACTCAAAAAGATTACAAAAAAGATTTCCAAACTAAATAGCAGCATGTATGTTTTCATAGTCTACTCCTCTACTATGGTTCCCTTCTCGCTCACGTAGATACCATCAAGAAACTTCCGAATATCCTTGTTCTTAACATGGCATTTCTGTACCAAAACAACACAAAACAATTGAACTCTAAACAACACTAAAACATAGAAGAGTTTAAGCATAGCATCTACAGAGAGAAAGAACATACCTGATTAATCAAAGCACAAGACCTAGAAACAAGCTCAATATCGTTTCCATCCAAAACCAACTCATCCTTCACCTTCTCAGATCGAACAACAGACACACCCTCCAGCATGTCTACTTTTCTCACCTAATCACGCAAACGTAACCAGATTAATCACTAAACCTAATCGCACATTTTACATAACGATAAATAAAAGCAAAAATTAATTAATTAATTAAAAATAGAGATGAAGAGTGTTCAGTACCTTCTTCTCGCCGAGGAAATTTCGGATTTCGATGGATTTGTTGCTGTTGGCAATGCTGGCATTGATGGGGAAGTGAGCGTACACGAACCTCATCTTGTAGCGGTAGCCCTTGGTGACGCCGGTAATGAGATTGTCGACGTGGCTGAGGGCGGTGCGAATGGCGGCGGAGGTTTTCCGAGAGCCAAACCAGGCGTCGATCTTCAGCTTCTTCTTGCCGTTCTCGTCGGTGATGAGCTGAAAATCGAGGTTGAGATGTTTGAAGTCTCGCACTAGTTTTCCACGCGGGCCTTCAACCTCGATCACCTTGGCGTGAACCTTGATGCTCACGCCGTCGGGAATGTTCATCGTCTCCGATGAAAGAATCGTCTTCATCGTTGCCGCAAAACGCCTCTGTTACCGTTTTGCCTCCTCCTACCTCCACAAACACTAACGCAAAACCCTAATTATTCGTTTATTTTGATCTTATAACTTCGTACTTCACAAAAACAGTAATTGGGCTTGGCGCAAAACTAACAACCATAGTGAACTATTTTTGGAGTTAATATTTGCACCTACTTTTTTTTATCAATGTTCCTTTCATTCATTTTTTTTCCACAAATACCCCTTTCACAAAAATACAATCATGAAAAACTAGATAATGTCTATGAAAGTCAAGAGCAAAAACTCCGTGAGTTTAAATATAGATTTTTTAAGAGATAACACATTTTCTTTTAGATAATTCAATTATTTTATAATAAAAATATGTTATTTGGTTAGAGAATTTAAAAAGAAATTAAAATTTTATAAATTTACTAGAGTAATTTCCAATAACTTAAAATAACATAATTTAAAATCCATTTATATGAAACAATGGATTTTAAATTTTCATACACTTTTATTTTTCTCATGTATGTACATGCTTTTTTTGGGATCAAGGAATCAAGATGTCATTTGCTTAGTTTTAATTAAAGCAATTAAACACATTAGATGGTCTTGTCTATTTAAACACACTATACAATTTAATCTTTTTAAACACATTAAATGATCTAGTGTCTTTGTTTAAATTAGATGGTTTAGTGTGTAGACGTGTTTTTCATGATTGTCATTTATTAGACAGTTTCACTCACCATTACATAGTCTTTTATTGAACAATCCCATTATTATTACCTATTAAACGGTTTAATGATTATAACTTATTAAAAAGTCTAGTGATAATAACCCATTTCTCCTTCTAGTAACTCATTTATTAGTTAATTAATCTAGTTTTTATCTTAAACTCTAAACCATAAATTCTAAACACAAGAAACTTCTTTAGTAAACTTAAATGTAATAAAAGCTGTAAAATTATTTTTTATTAAATTATATATGATTGTATTGGAGTATCCCTTGTAAAAGAACCCGCTCTTTTATGTAGGACTATGATTGTGTTGGAGTAAAGTAGCAACTTTTATATTTTCAACATCCAGTCTATGTTAGTAGTTTTTTTAAAAAAATAATTTTATTAAGAAATTAAAATGTTTTGTGGTAAAATATATTATTTACATCGATAACTTAATGATAAATTTAAATTTACAAATTGATGAAAGTATTTGCTTACTTAAAAATATTGAATTTTAACTTAAAAAAGACATATATATATATATATATATATATATATATATATATATATATATATATATATATATATATTTCTTTTGCTTAAAGTAAAAATTAAATCACACTGTCTGAACTAAGAATTTAAAATTTGAGAAACTTGAATTAATTTATTCGAATAAAATATTTTAAAAACCCTACTTAAAACAATTCAAATTTCATTTTTTGTTCAAATTTTAATATTCCCGTTCATACGCAACAAAAGAAAATGAGTATGTTTCTTTTGTTCTATATCATTTCATATTCTGTGGTTTCCTCACTTGCATTCGATTTTAACTTGTTTTAGTGTATCACATCTTCTATAATGCTCTCTGTTTTAAAATTGTTTAAAAATTGCAGTAGATTGTAATTGATTTATTATATAGTAACCTCTTAGAAAAGACCAAATATAAATTACACATAACATAGTTCCAAAACTAAGACCAAAAAGTGATTTTCTTTTATAATGTCATGTAAGTTAAGTACACACCATGAGGAGTATATAGTGCACAACTTCAGAAAAGAGTTGTGACATAATGACAGTGACATGACAGTAGCACGAGTCGTTGTGCTTGGCCATGCTTAAAGTGTAGAACATTGTTGACTCCTCTGTCGTAACAGAATGAGGAAATTTCACGAATGACGTCTTCCACATATTGTAGAACCAAATTCGGAATTCACGTGTCTTCGACAAAATTGTAAGACCAAAACATGTGAATTATTGGACATCAAATGCAATGTTGTAGCCTCTACAAACACGTAACTATCAAACGTCATGCTCTTTGTTTCTTTCTGCATCATAGACGCTTCCCATTACAATTTTTTGTTGTGCTTAATGTGAAATTATGTTAAGATATTAACAACACTTCTTATTCGACGACTCTTTCTTTTGATTTTATAGTTTTTAATAATTATTAAATTTCAATCAACATAGAATGTGTATTAAACATGTGTTGTTAGTATTTCTCTTTTGAGTAAATGTGGAAATAAAATATAACTTTAATGTTAAATAAAAAAATTAAGGCTAGATTTTACTATAACTTTACATTTGAAATAGAGGTTTCTAAATGCAAATCACTTCGAGTAAGTTAGCAAACAGTCACTCCATAAATTTAGTTATAAACCCAAGCAAGTTATGCAGAAGTATAACACGACACAAATAAAAGTAGATTAATTTTGGTTTTTCATTTTTATTCAGAAGTATCATATACAAAAAAATATAAGTTTGCTAGACTTTCGGAAAAAGTAAAGCGATAATGTTTTACAATTTAAATCAACTAATCCTGCATGGTTGATTCCACCCTAAGCAGGACTCTGCTAACCTGATTAAAGCGTAGATGCACGTGAGGGAAATTGAAGTTATCAAAAACACTGCAGGTTGCTCATTCTTTCTTGTAAACTAATGTAGGGTACTCTGGATTCCACATGTTATTCTTCACATATTCTGCGATTTCATCCTGCAATTCCCATAAAAAAATTCCATAACTTTGAAGTTTTGATATATAAATACTTGCATTTGATGTTGGATGAGAAGAAACTACTTTTATGATATGGTTTGTGCAGGCATGCAAAGCTTTCAGCTCAATTCAGATTATGATAAGGGAACATTGATGCATTTGAAGAAAGTATAAAACAACTATGATGATTACCAGAAAACAATGGAAGCCACAGAAATAATGGTAACAGGTAGAGTCAACTAAAATTCAGATCAGAACCTATGGAACTTCAAGATCCTCAATGCAGACAAATCAATCTTTCATACACTAGTAAATGTCCCATTTGGTTTATCAGGAGGTAAGTCACATTTTCCCATTTTTTGTTACTAGGAGGTAGTCGTAAATCAGAATGCAGACAAACCAATCTCACAAACACTAGACAAGATAGTTACAGATTTTGTTTTCGTAACACGTAAACCTAATCTGACCAACCGTAAACAGTTCCGTCTGGACCCTTGCAAAGGGTGTTCTCATGAAAAGTTAATTCCAACCACAATATAGTATAGATTACGATGTTATTTCCTCCTACACTTATAAAGAAAATGTTAAATATTCCAAGCAAACAAAACTTACTTCGCTAAGTTTCTTTAGCTCCCTAGCATCCATTCCATGATGTCCTTCAGCTAGGTCCTCCTCCAACGCTTCTTTTATAACAGCTGCGGCAACCTTCTCTGTAATATCTCGAATTCTACAAAAATATGAATTAGTTTTGAGAAAGATTCTGCTCCTTTAGAACTATCTCTTAAAGCCTACAAACAGCAAAGAAAATGATCATTTGTACCTGGATGTTGAAGGGAAAATAATCCCTTTGAGGACCTCCTCGTCACTCATATATGTAGCCAGACTTCAGTTTCCAGTGATATTAGGCAGGACAAAAAAAGAGTCAAAATCAAGGAAAGACCTCAACATTTTGGGATGAATAAACTCATGCACGAATCAATAATTACGAATGACAACAAAAATGTTAGGATGCCTAAATCATTATTTCTAACGTAAGACTGAAGCTTGAAAAAATAATCGTTTAAATCTCAAATTTAATATGGCCGGGTCTCAAAAGACATAACATGCATATGCATCTTCTTTATCAATTGCTTCATCTTTGTCACTCAAAGGGGACAAACGCTTTCGGTGTGGTGCTTTGATATTTTGAAAATTAATAAACTCATTTATACAAAGAGGAGAGACTGACTTATGAGGAAAGTGAAAAAAGGTCCAAATTAAAATAAAAAAAAAAAAAAAAAAAAAAAACCGAGAACAAAGGACATTTCAATGAAGCAAAGCTACCCAATGCCACATGGTGGAAGGAGTGAAAACCCTGTAAACCCCCCTAAGATCATGTGTTTTACACTAAGTAAAAGCCAAATCCGGTATATTATTCAAAGTAGCTACTCGTTCAGAGAAATCTCTTTAAAGATGAAAGGATTATCTTCTACCAAATGCATTTTAAGGGTAGCACAAATTGTTTATCGTAACAAAAATTTATGTACTTCTACCACAACCAGGAACGCTACTCGTAAAAAGTTGGCAACATTGTCCAATATAATGCCAAACAAAGAATTACATAAAGAAACGACAGAGCAACAATGTAAGAAGAAATGAGGAACTAATTCAAAGCTAGCACCTCCACTCATAACATACATACAAAGAGAAATGACCTTAAGTAGAATACAAACATCCAATCCGTCATTGGTATTTGTTATAGATATAATACAATTATATTAGAGATATGATTTGATTACATTAAATAGGAGATATGATTTGATTTGATTACATTACATAGGGAGATATCATATGATTTGATAGGAAAAATATCTTACCAAGTATTTCTCATCATTAGATATTGATTTTGTTTCTCACTATTGTATCTTTTCTTCATTATAAATAAGAATACTCATGTGCACATAACAAATAGAATTCATTATATTCTTTATTGGTTTCTCTTTTCTCAACATGGTACCATCCTCAGTGTTTTTTCACTAATCCTTTCAAACTGTTGTATATAAACAGAACTTGACCTTAGAGGGTGCTTTCAACTTCCAACGAGATTTATCCGAATGGAAGGTTTCTCTATTCCAAAGATGGTGTTAGAAATATATAAACCATTAACGTGCCTACACTCTACGACCACATGGTCTAGAGGTAGACCCTTGATGACCCCTTGTTCTTCTAAATACAAGTTAAAGTACAATGCAAGATTAGGAGGGCCATATATTATCCACACTTAAAACCCATGCAGGGTGTGTTGTAAATAAAAACATTTATGTCAGTCATGTGTCTTAAATCAACATCTTAAACTTTAGTAAGTGATGATTCATGAGATGATGGGAGAAATCGTGCAGGCAGTAGAAAATAATTGTGAAATTATTTTCCTTGATTCCAAAACAAAACAGTACACGAGTATTTAAAGGTAAACATAATCCTAATTAAAAGAAATAAATCTCCTGAAATAAAAGACTTCAAATAAGTAGAAAATCTACTAAATAAGCTCCTAATCCCAATCCCTTAATTTTAGGGAATTTCTTAAAACTAAATCTATATTTATTATACAGTCAATCTATATTTATCGTACACTCCCATTCATCACATTTAACTACATTATCACAGTTTGATGACCCCATTTATTTTGGATTTGAAGTAATTTATAGTAGAAGTATTTTCAGAAATTAATAAATCTAGTAAAACATACCGCTCAGCCGCAGCCTGTAGCATGCCATCAGAGATCATCCTAGCACCTGAGAGAAGAGTTCCGAGACCAATTCTGGAACAAAAGAATATATTTAAACTAACATTAACTGTATATTATAAAATATCGTAGCTATGAAGTGTATGTAAACTAACCCTGGAAAGAGGTACATGTTGTTTCCCTGGTTGCAGTGCCCAATATGACCATTTCCTGCATGATTACAAGAAATTGTCATTCTGAGTTCCCCTTAACTGAGACTAAGAGAAAAAGGATAATAAAAGATTTTTTTTGTACCCACAAAGTACTTAACCAATGTAAAATACATTTATATACAGTTTGAACATTGTAGAACAAATATAAATTTTAATAGTTTAAATAAAGTAGAAGGCTTGATTTATACCCAAAGAAACAAACTCGCTCGAAATTTGAAAAGTAATGAAAAGTTAGAAAAAGAAACCAAATCCTTAATTTTGGTTAGCTTAATAAGTGTAGTGATTGTCAAACTGTATCAAGATTACTGCTAAGGATTTCATAAGGACAAAGTCTAGTATAAGTAGAGACATAAGTTTTCTTTCCCCATTTTCTACCTTGATAACCTGTTATTAAATACTTAAAAATTGGCTTATCTAATTTTTATAAGGACAAATTCTTTCTTATTTAAAAGTATCTGGTATAAGTAGAGGCATAAGATTTCTCTCCCCATTTTCTACCACAATCACCTGTCAATGAAGTATTTAAAGAATTTACCTGTTATTGCTTTTCTTAGGTCAGAAGGTAACAGATAATATTATATAATACAACAATGAAGCCTGTAACGCAAGCTTCAACGATGTGGGACTAAACTCAACAAAACTAACCACTTCGCTAATGTGGCACATGTCACTCAGTTTTACGAAAACAGAGGTTTTATTCAGGTACTCTGTTACTCCCCCACAAGCTCGGGCTTGTGACAAACTCAAAACCTTGAGTTGGTCTCGAAAAGAAGCAAATTGAGACTTAGATAGTGGCTTGGTGAGAATATCAGCAATATCAGCAGGTAGGTAAACAAGAATTAAAGACTTGTTGAGAACTCTTTCTCTGACAAAAAGGATATCTACCTTCATATGTTCTGTTCTTCAATGCAGCACTGGGTTATGACTTAAGGAAATTGTGCTTTGATTATCACAGTAAATTACCAGAGTAGGAATATGAATCTGGAGTTCAGAAAGAAGAGATTGAACCAAAGAACTTCAGAAGTTGCCAATACTAGGCTTTGATATTTTGCTTCAGCTATTGATTTGGCAACAGGTGCTTGCTTTTTAATCCACCCTAACATGAGGTTGGGATCCAAAAATAAACAAGCACCTAAAGTAGATTTTCTATCATCCAAGTCAGAAGCCCAGCCAGCATCTGAGTAAGCTTGCAAGGTAAGAGAGGTGGCAATGATGGATTGGAAAAGATGACCAAGATCTAGAGTCCCTCTGAGATATCTCAGAATTCTTTTTATAACAATCCAGTGGTAGACTGAGGTTTGAACCATGAACTGACACACCTTGTTCACTGCACATGGCGTGTGATAGTAATACAATGAAGAGCCAGGACAATGGATATGTAAACAGTAGGAACATCAAAGTAATCTGAACCATATTTAGACAATTTGAGAGTGTTTTGCAGAGGATTAGAATCACTTCTAGCATTATCCAAGTATACTTAATTTGATTGAGGATGATAGCTATTAAAGGATGTGCTAAGAGACTAAAAGGGATTAAACATGTAAGTGTGGGACTAAAAGGAGATGCTTTTACATAGAGATTAAAAGCAAAAGTTTTTGTAACTATAGGAACCAAATGAATAATTAAATGAACTAAATATACATTTACTTTAAAATGGAAAAAATTTCCACCCAGAATAAACATTAACAAAGAGTTTGAATGTGTGCCTATTTTTTGGAATTTGGTTCCCTACTCTTCAGACAGAAAAGAAAGAATACTGCTCTAATAACACTAGGTATCCTAGTCTGCCTGTATGAAATGAGTTTATAGAAAATCATCTTGGTTCTTAAGTTTCCAGCAAGCAACAATCAAATAGTTTTATTTCGACTTTTCATGTCACCAACACTAGATTATAAACATTTAATATACAAAGATTCCGTGGGGGATTTGCAAACTTATACCAAGATCCACATTACTGAATGGACTTCCACTTGCAAAAATAAGGTTGTCACCCAAAATGGAGAATGCTTCTTCAGGGGTGCATTCAGCTGTCAAAAAATGAGGGAAGTGGAATACAAATTATTATAAATCCATGTTTTTCACTTCCACAGCATATCTCAATTAAGAAAAAAAAAATACATACCATTCTTGGTAGGATTTGACATGGCAAATATGGCTGGTCTGGGTGACGTTGAACCCTTGAGGGCTTCTAATACCTGAAGGTCATGATGCCCGTCATTGGTATGTTGAAGAAAGAACTATAACATAAACATCTATGTCTAGGAAAGCATGAAATAATAGGCTAGTTTTTACTTGAATTTTTCTTTAGTTTATACAAAGAATACAAGTGGTTGTGCTACTATGAAAGGGATGAAGATTTTAAAAGCTCAATAAAAGGAACCAAACAACATTGGCCAATAGATCAATGGAAGCAGCATAAAACAGTATGCATATCATGATTCTCTCGGAGTGGGACATAGAACTATCCTTTCAAATTCTTTCATTTTTCATACAAACATGGGATGATAGAAAATGGATGTTGCAAATAATAGATTAGTAGGATAAAAGTATTCCTAATATCTGAATAGTAATTAGGAAAAGAATATCTGCAAAATCTTCCTATTTAATTTAACGTATTTTTATTCCCCAAAAGGATTTGATTATTAGAAATAATGATGATAAGAATGTAAGTGGTTGGATTGCTATCAATAAAATAATCTTTTATTTTCTTACATAGCTCCAGTTGGTATTAGAGAACCCAGTTTTGGGAGTGCTGCTTCCACTGCCTTGTTAACAAAGGAACTATCATTGTTTGCCTTCATCGTTGAGGTTAGTGGTGGGCTAGAAAGGTGTACCCCACTCTTACGGACACAACACTGACAATTGCATCATCAACATAGTTGTGACACACAGTCACACGCCACCACAAGTATTGACGCGTGTTGCTCATGCGCCTTGCTTGGAAAGCCTACTCGCCACCGCCATAGACAAGGTTGTCCGAACCTCTTGAGCACATTCCAAAGGGTGGTGACGTCTCTTTTAAATTTGGTTTGAGTAGATATGGATTTGTTGGTTCTCTTGCCAAACAAATTCTCTTTGTTATGAATAAAAGCAACAAGTGGAATCTTTGTTAGGACTTTGTTTTGTGTTTTTTCGATGTCTGGTATGAAAGATTATAAAGAAGAACCTCTTATCGTTTGAGAAAATGATTGAATCAATGACTAAGTCCTGTACATCGTATACCCTACCCATCAAATGTAAGAGTACATTTAATACTATTAGCCCTTTGTCTCAAGGTGTTTGGATTCTTGACTCAGGAGCCACTAATCACATGACTCCATTTCCTGATTTCTTCAATTTGTAGTCAAAATGAGTAGAGAATAACTCATTATAGCTGCAAACAGTGGTAATGTACCCATACGTGGATCTAGGAATATAATTTTAGAATCATCTATCGTACTAAAAGATGTTTTCTATGTCACACGACTAACCAACGATAAGAAAAACATACAGAGGATTTGAATTGATCAATAACTTTTTCTTTGTTGTGTATTTCAAGACCTTGTCATGAGAAAGACGATTTTAATTGCTAAGGAGCAGTGTAGGTTGTATATGTTGGAATCCAAAAGCCAAAACAAAAGAAAGGTCATAAGCCAACAAGCAATATCAAAAACATGGGACATTTCCCATATATGGCTCCATCATAAAAGACTTGGGCACCTCTGATTCAACCGTATAAAATCCTTGTTCCCGCATTTGTTCACTAGATAGTCTGTTGAGTCTTTCAATGTGATATTTATCGTTGTGCATCTTATCCATCTTGGTACAAAGAGTAATTTCCCATTTGACTTGATTCACTCTAATGTTTGAGGACCTGCTTTAGAATTTACTTCTTGAGAAAAAATGGTTTATTAATTTTATTGACGATTGTGCTCATGTCACACGGACATATATTATGAGAAGTATATTTGAGGCCTCTCAAATATTAGTTAATTTTTTTCATCTTGTTTAAAATAAATTTGGAAAAAACATCAAAAGAATTAGGTTTGATAACATTAGCCTTAATCAGTTTGTTTTTGTTTTGTTCCCTATACTTTCCTAGTGTCAGTAAATTAAATCCTAGAGCCCTTAAAAGATTTATTAGTTATCATCCTAATAACAAATGGTACAAATGTTATCATTTTTAGAGTCATCCATGTCTATAGCAAAACTTATTTATTTATCACATACGAGATCAGACATTGCTTATGCAATTAGTGTGGTATGTCAATCTATGAATGATCCCAACAAAAGACAAGTGCAAGCAGTTGACAAATTTTTCAATACTTGAAGACAAGCCAAGGAAAGGGATTACTCTTCATAAAAAATAACACTTTGTCCTTGAAGATGTATATTGATGTAGACTATATCTAGTTTTGGGTACCATATGTTTCTTGGAGAAAGTTGGGGATCTGGAGAAGTAAAAAAGCCAAGAGAGTTTCGTTATAGTGTAGAAACTGAATTATGGGTCCTTGCTCAAGGTCTGTGTAAAGGACTATGGATGAAGATCATACTTGATGACCTTAAATAAAGGTTGACATCCTTATGCAACTGTACTATAATAACAAGTCAATCACAAGCATTGCCTATATTTCAGTCCAATATGATAAGACCAAACATGTTGGAATTGACAACTATTTCATCAAAGATAATCTTGACAAGGTTAGCGGTTAGAACCCATGTTCCTACATGTTTTTAGATAGTGGACATTTTCACTAAAGGGCTTCCTCAAAGAAGATTCTAAGATCTTGTAGGCTAGCTGGGAATAATTGATATTCATTTACGAACTTGAGGAGGAGTGTTGTAAATAGCAAATTATTAGGATGAAAATATTCTCAATATCTTCAAAATCTTCCTATTCATTTCAACATATTTTTATTCTCTTATTTTAAAGGATTTGGTTATTATAAATAGAGATGATGAGAATGTAATTGGTGTGAATGTTATCAATAAAATAATTCTTTATTTTCTTATATAGTTCAAGTATAGATAATGCCATATTAATTCAACAATCTTAATGAAATAAGCATGCAATGAATAATGAAATCAAAGAGTCATACTGTATACCTCTTTTGAGAACAGTCCTCCAACAGCTGATAATCCTAGGAGGACATCGGGCTTCACTTGCTTGACCTGTTACCAAAGTTCAGTAAGTAAGAAAGTAAGAAGCAAGCAGTCCAGTAGTTACCCATCTAAAAACTGGAAAATTTAAAAGAATTATAGTGGACTGTAAAATATTAAACTAACCCTAATACATAAAGCGAGAGATTGGAGAGCTTTGCTATATTAATTTTTCTTATGCTTTGCATTTATATGATACACAATCCCAGAATAATTTTTAATTTCATCTGTCTACTTAATAAAGAAAGAAAAACTTCAAAGTTGTAAACTAACGTGTGTTTGTTATGTGTGCAATTTTCTCTAAATACATCAAACAGAAGCCAGAGAAACTTATATTAGGAGTTGGGTTTACGATTATAGACAACAGAAAAAGAGAGGTGGCTCATGAGTTGTGACAATTTATTAAGTTTATATTCAAATGCTGTCCTAGAAAAACAGATAACAACAACTGAAGAAATAACTAAAAGATTTTTTAAAAAATTCGATTTATTCCGTATCATGGCTTTCATAATTCATATTAGCCTCTAATGCAATATTCTCACAAACCACTTCCACAAGGCTTGCTCCTTCTCTCAGTCCTAGACGATCCATTTCTTTCAAATTTCTTGCAAAAGGAAGGGCATCTGGATCAATATTTTCACGTCCTTCAGAGATTAATCCCTATAATTGCAAAAACAATAACAAAAATGAATATCACATGATCAAAATATTCGGATACAATCATTAGGGCAGCATAGAATTCACCTTCATGAAATGAGTTTGACAGTCACTAAAAATTACAAAACCAAGTACTTATATTCTAAAAAAAAAAACAAACAAAGCCATAAGAAAACTATCTTTACTTGAAACTGGTGTGGTTCATTAAAAGGGCTAGTGGATGATATTTGGTGATGTTCAAGTTGAGATAAAATACTGAATAATGTACATGCCAAAAACTGGATTCTGAAAACAAGGACAATGCGTTAAAACAATAGAAACCTTTTCATTGTAGTGAAAATGTAGAACAAGATTCATACATTAACAATAACGTTATTGTTATTGTTAGTACGCCTTTACAGCACAAAATAGCTATCAATCAGCATCATTGACTACAAAAGCAGGTTCAAAGGCCATCTATATGACAAATCAACTGAAGCATTAAAACAAGAAATTCATTCAATCAGCAAGTTTTTGGTTCAGGCTTTGTGCACCACCAGAAAGAGAAAGAAGGGGAGCTAACTTTCATGATTGAAAAGAAATTCAACAGTGATATGAAACAGTGTGCCGGCTGAGCATTTCAACAGTGATGTGAAACAGTACAATAGATGCATAAATTAGTTACAATCAATTACCAATAACAATTACAAATCACTGATAGATCATCTATTTCAATTATTATTAGATTATGAATTATAAATAGCAAATTATTAGGATAAAAATTATTCTCGATATCTCCATAATAATTAGGAAAAAATATCTTCAAAATCCTCCTATTCAATTCAGTATATTTTTGTTTCCTTTTTTGAAGGTTTTGGTTATTACAAATAGAGTTGATAAGAATGTAATTGGTGTGATTGATATCAATAAAGTAATTATTTATTATCTTACATAGTTCAAGTTGGTATAAGAGCTCCCGATCTTGGGAGCCCTGTTCCACTCCAGCTGCCTTGTTAATCATTGTCACCGCCATTATTCGCCATTGTCATTAAGGTTAGCATTGGCCAGAAACGTGCTCTCCACCCATTGCCACCATAGACAGGGTTGACGGGACCTTTTGAGCACCTAATGGGTGGCGTCTCATTAGACTCCTCTAATTTGGTTATGTTGCCAAAACTATCATTGTTTTTTGTTACAAATCAAAGTGATGAGGGCTGAATCTTTTAATATCTCTTATCTTGTGTTTTCAATGTCTAGTATCAAAGTTTTTAAAGAGGAAGTTGATCATTTGAGAAAAATGATTGAATCAATGACTAAGTCCTCTAGATTGTATACCCTACCTCATCATTAACTTACACACTCATATCTTAAATAACATTAGTCCTATAAAGTCTTTTTTGTCTTTTTTTTCCATCTACTCCTTCAATGTCAAGTCTACCTTATCAAGTAATTGGCTGTTCTATTTTTGTTCACTCGCATAATCCTCATCGTAGTAAATTAGACTATGTTATGCTCATACTAAAAAAGGGTACAAATGTGATCATCTTGAGAGTCGTTGTGTCTATATCACCATGGATGTCACCTTTCATGAAATAAAATCCTTTTTTGTAAACCCTAAGCTTCAAGGAGAGAAAACACTTGAAGCGATGGAGCTCTCCTTTTCGTCATTGTCATATTTATCCTTGCCAGATGCTCAAGATCCAAGTGATGATGTCACCATAAATGGGATCGAACCAACCTACAATGAGGAAGAAGACAAATTCTTTGGCAAAAAATATAACAAAAGACAACCCACTTTGATTGCGGAGTAAGAAGTATTGTCTGACTTGGAGGTGAGAATAGGTAAGTGTTACTGAGGATTTACCCATTGCTTTTAGAAAGGGAAAAAGATCATGTGTTAATTTGTTAAATATCTTATTTCCCAATTTGTCTGCACTGACAGTCTTTCTACTAAAAATCGAAGTTTTATTGTTGCCACTGATGCCATAGAAATTCCTATCAGTCCAAGAAGCCATGACAAGTCAACGTTGAACTCAAGCCATGAAAGAGGAGATTGATGCTTTAGAAAGAAACTCAACATGGAAGATTGTTAACAAACCAAGAGACAAAAAAGCAATGGGTGCCATCAAAATTCCTATCAGTCCAAGAAGCCATGAGAAGTCAACGTTGGACTCAAGCCATGAAAGAGGAGATTGATGCTTTAAAAAGAAACTCAACATGGGAGATTGTTAACAAACCAAGAGACAAAAAATGCAATTGGGTGCAAATGGATATTTACAGTGAAACATAAGGCAAACGGGTCAATAAACAAGTATAAAGCTAGATTGGTTGCAAATGAATATACTCAAACTTATGGAATTGACTATGAGGAGACTTTTTCTCCTATAGGAAAGACAAATACAGTTCAAGTTCTTCTTGCTATAGCAGCTCATTTTGGATGGGAATTACACCAGTTGGATGGGAAGAATGCCTTTCTTCATGGAGATTCATGCTGGAACTGAAACTCATGGTGGAAAAAAATAAGGTATGCCTCCTAAAGAAAGCCTTTTATGGTCTTAAACAATCTCCAAGAGCATGGTTTGAGATATTTAAAAAAGCCATGGTTTTCTTAGGAACTAAGCTAAGCCAACGAGATAATACTTTATTCATAAAACATTGTAAACTTACTATTGTGGGTCTATGTAGATGACACGATTATTGTAAGAGATGATGAAGCAAAGAAATTGGCTTTAAAGAAAAAAATTGGCGGCCCAATTTGAAATGAAAGACCTAGGAAACTTAAGTATTTCCTTGAAATAAAGGCCACTTATTCAAAAAAGGAGATTTTCATCTCCAAAAGAAATATGTACTTGATCTCCTTAACGAAACAGGTAAGTTGGGATGTAGAACCTTAAGAATTCCTATTGAACAAAATTATTATAGAATTGGAAGTGAAGAGAGTTCTCTTGTATAGAAAACCCAACATCAATGATTGGTAGGAAAACTTATTTATGAAACAGGAGGCCAGACATTGCTTATGTAATTAGTGTGGTAAGTCAACTTATGCATGATGTAAGAGAAAGACACATGCAAGTAATTGAAAAAATTCTTCAGTACTTGAAGTCAAGCCCAGGAAAGGAGTTAATCTTCAGGAAAAGAGACACTTTGATGCTAAAGATATATACAACTAGGTACTGTATGTTTCTTGGAGAAAGTGTAGTGACCTAGAGAAGTAAAAAACAGCTTGTAGTACCCCACTCTAGTGTAAAAGTTGAATTTCAAGCCCTTGCTCAAGGTGTGTGTGAAGGACTTTGGATAAAGATCATACTTGACGACATTAAAATAAAGATTGACATCCCTATGCAATTGTACGTGATAACAAGTCAGTTATGATGAGCATTACCCACAATCTAGTGCAAAATGATAAGACCAAACATGTTGAATTATATAGACACTTTATAAAAGATAAGTTTGACAGAGGCCTAGTAGTTACAACTCATGTCCCTACAGGATTTCAATAGTAGACATTTCACTAAAGGGCTTCCTCAGGACAGATTCCAGAATCTTGTAAACAAGTTGGGAATGATTGATTTTCATTTACCAACTTGAGGGGTAGTGTTGTAAATAACATATTATTTGGATAATAAATATTCCAAATATCTCCATAGTAATTAGGACAAAATATCTTCAGAATCTTCCTATTCATTTCACATATTTTTATTTCCTCGTTTTAAAGGTTTTGGTTATTACAAATAAAGTTGATGAAAGTGTAATTGGTGTAATTGATATCCATAAAATAATTATTTATTTTCTTACATAGCTTAAGTGTATGTACTTAGTTATATTTTGTGTATGTAAATATTGTATGTACATAGACTAACATATGTCTTGTATTAATTAAATAAAGTAGTTAGTTACGATCAAAAACTATCTCCTCCGTTGGAGCTTAGCTATAAATACATTTGTATCCTTCCTCTTTTAAAAGCTAATGACATTTACACAATTCAGTTTTTTACAAAATTCTCTCATTGAGTTTCTCTCGCATCGATAAACAAATAGTTATGCAGATTCAAAAGAACAGTTCACTACCTATCCAGGCAACTCACTAACTCATCCATTTACGCATGGTATGATGATTTATAAATTATGATGTTAATAAAGGGCTAAGAATTATCTTCTAAGTAATATGGCTCAAATTCTCAAACCATTTATCATAAATTGTAGCCATTGTTGCACAGATAAAGGCATATGGATATATAAGAGATAAGAAGTCTTTGAAAATCTATGATACAAGTATTATGAATTATATTCACACACAAATGTTTATTAAAAAAAAATTAAACAATATAGATTCATATAGAAAATTAATAAAGTTAAACAGAATTAAATGTTTTTCTGTTTTAGTTCAAATCTATTTTTCCATACTATGATATCACTGAAGGAAATTTTATATATGGCTCTGACATTTTGTGCAGATTCAGAACTTTTAAAAACACTTTTTATCAGTTCTGTCAATGCTTTTCATACACTGCTGCTATGAAACTCAACCCCCAGAAATACATATGTATGCAATAAAATTTGAAATGCATAAGTTTGCTTTCCATGAAAAATAAAATTTAATTACTACAAAAGACTCAAAAGACTAAAATGCATCTAATAAGGACATCAATGTCATGATATACAGTACCTTTGCATCAACAACCCAAAACTGACTTTTTGCACTCTCAAAAGCTACTTCATTATTACCCAACATTCTTGCCATTGTTTTTCTGGCTGCATTAAGAACCCCAATTCCAGCACTGCAGCAGTACAAATATAACCGAATTAGCAACAAAAACCTTGAATATGAATGTCCTACTTGAAAAGGATTTAGCTATATGAGAGAAAAGATCTTTATTGAATTAAATAATTTGAAACAGTACATTAGCATACATATAGAGAACTCTATCTCTAAAATAATGATTACAAAAGATCTCTAGTATCTTACAGCACCACACCTGTAATGATTACAATATCTTGTAAGTCAACAAAATATTTTCTCCTGACTCAAGAGCACTTATAATGGATTCAACATAGAATTTCTATTAAAACAACCATTTCACTCAAGGCTTTCATTAAAGCAAAGGTCCTCTAAAGGAAACTGTTTTATATAACGGGCTTAGCCCATGTTCTCTGTTACTATTTCTGTTACTTTTATTATCTATAAATAAACAACCTTATGTGTGTATTTTACCACAAAAAAATTAACCCTATACCTATTTCTCTTTATTTTAATATAAACAAATAGCACTTTCCAATTAAATCAAGAATGGCATAAGAAAATGTACAGACATCTACCATATAAGATTAATAACAAACAAAATAAACTCAAATTTTAACTTTTTTGATAAAGAATATATCATCACGTAATCAAGAAATTCAACAGTATTATGATTTAAACTCTCACCCAAAGGCAGGATGCTAAACAAGCCAGCACTACTAATACCCATCAGTACATAAAGTTTTCCAAGGGATATGTCTCTTTCTTATCCCTGACATACTTCTCACAGGAAATTTTGGAAAATGTTTGGGTGATTTAGAGGATAGTGCAATCCAAAATCCAACTCTTTTAGAGGGGAGAGCCTCTACTTCAAATGGACGTTGTGTCTCACATTCAGCTAATATGGGATCCCAATCACCATTAACCGCAATATATTGAAAAGACCACTGCAGCCACTTGAAGGCTGTAGAAAGTGGATTCAGTTATACCCACTAGGTACTTGATATAGAGGAAAGTTAACTCCAGAAAGCTAGGCTAATAAGAGGAAAGAGTCTCATCATTAAACGGAAATTCTGCATCTCAAGCCCAGCCAATACAGGTCCAGCATCAGGCATATCCCTTTTTCTTTGAGAGGAACCTCCATAATAAGTTGTTTAATGCGTAATTTATTTTATAAGGAGTTTCGACTACTTTTTCTAACTTTAAGCTTTGTCATTCCTTAAAAGTTATTAAGGTTTTAAATAAATAGTTTAATTTTTTAGAGTGACAAATTATCAGTATTCGTAAAATTATCAGTTTTAAATAAGGTTTTAAGAATAGTTTAATTAAGCTTTTAAATAAATAGTTTTAAATAAATAAATTAACATAGATAGATGATAACCTATCAAAATTCATAAAAAACGGATTTAGGCCTAACTCAACTCTACCAAACCAACTTGTAAAGTGATATCTACATCCACTTATATACTATAATTGACCATCTAGTCAATGTGGGATCTGCAACAAGTCTAAAGATTCAAAGATGCATGAGTTAGGTTTAGTGTAATTCAATTCCAACACTTTATCATCCTTTAAATTTGCACTTGCTTTTGTTGATTTAAATTTTGTTTCCTGACTATATTACCAAAAATCGATATGAAATCAAGAATTTGTAAATATATTTGCATAGATTTTCTATTACTCAAATAGATATAAATAGAAAACCTAGTATCACATGTGTCCCTCGAGACACCACAAACCCTACCTATCACTGTTTTGTAAAATAGGGAAGCAATAAAATTAGATTTTTCTTCTTGATTCTTCCTTACCCTATCAATCTGGGAGAAATTCATACAATTTTTACTTTAATTGAGTTACAAGGACATCTAGAAATCCAAAATGTTCCTCTAGCTTAATCCCTTTTTTGATTGATGGTACGGAAAAACATTAATGCAAATCCATGTTTTAGAGGTCTTAAACAGCTCCTTATTTTATATTTCTGTTATGTAGCACATGTTTGTAAACATTAAACCACTTCATATTTTATAATAGCTGCTTTCCTTTTATATTTTTAGTTTAGACAGGACCAAAACAATTATTTTTAGCCAAACCCTCTGTTTCTTACCTTGCAATTATCATGTTTGGAGTGGCCCTTCACTCCAGTTTAAAGATTTGATAAAAACAAGGGAGCAAAAGTTGTGTCAACGTGTCTTTTACAGTTATCTATTGTAAAATGAGCTGAATTTGAAATAGTATCATATTTGTGACTTCTTCCCAGTTGTAGACTGTTTTGACAATTTTTCTTATAAGCACAGATTGAGAAGCCTCACCCCATCCTGGATTCTGATTTTTTTGTGTATGTATAGTTTTCATTATGAAGGATATCTTATCCTCCAGAAAGAGGTTATAGGAAAAAAGAGATCCTCCTTGAGTAAGAAACAAAAAATATCACTGAATAAAGGCTACTCAGTTCTTCATCATATCTGTTGGAGAAACTCCTATAAAAAGATACAAAGGAGAAGCCAAACACCTAATATTATCAGAAAAGAGCTGTCATCCGCATAATTTTATTTCCTATGAAACCATACATCTTAAAAAAAATACAAGTCACCTACATCAATTTTAGAGGTGAAAGATAGCTGTTAAGTAAAAAAATAACCTAATAGAACTAGAGAGAGAAATATACGGAGTAAAACTATACTCCAATAATTTTGTTTGCTAAATCTAATGGTCGCCTTACAAATACCGTTCATGGTCTTTGAGGTCCTTAAATCCCTGACTTACAAAAGAAGATTATGACATTATTTAATTCATCTACTTGATCACAACTAGTGGGAAAAGGTCTGGCTGTTGTTATGGTCTCTACAAAGTTCTCAAAGCCACTCAATCAGTAACAAACTTGGCGCATATGATTTGTATAATCAGAAATGTTTCCATGATTTACAAGTTACAGAATATATCAATTATGAGATTTTTCTAGATATTCTAGCATACCTTTCAGATTTGAATATATATCTGAATAATTTGGTGAGCAGAAAACTTTTAGATTAAATCATAAATGTCTGGTAATACTTTCACAAGACAAACTAACTGACCTTCCAGCACCAGCAACAACAATCTTCTGCTTTGGGAAGTCAATCATTGGTCTTCCTTGCGCCCTTACAGCACCTAGAAGTCCAGCAATTGCAACACCGGCTGTTCCCTGTACGGCCAAATTTGCAGCATTAAGAAAGTGAAACAATCATGATAGGGACTTGGTATTATGAGGTGTCTAAGCCCCACATAAAGTAGTATGATACTTGGTAGGGCATTTAAGTTTGGTTCTTTCCCCTTAACAGCTATCTTTTCAGGGAGAGTTCCCCATGTTACATATCAAATCATCATAGTTCTTTAAAATATACTGAAGGACCATCATCTACAAAAATATACTGAATCTCATGATGAATTTTTGGTTGGTTTGTAGACGATTTCTAGGTGTAAAACAAAGGGGTCTATCCGTGGGACTCCTCCTCGTGAACTAGGGTAAAGTAAATAGATGGATCACCCTTTCTGGTCCAGGAAGTGGATCCCAAAACAAAGGTTCCAAGAGTCAAGTACTAAATAGATGGCCTCTTTACTTGTTAGGGCTCTCTCTGGATTTCTCATCTGACTCTAAATCATTTTTAAACCTGAGTTAAGTACTAAATAAAATAATTGTTACTTTGTTAATGTAAATATGGTGCCACCTGAGGAAATTTTTGCTTACCTGGCACATCTTATATAGTTTTACTGAAAACTTGGATTTAGAGTATATGATAAAATGAAAGTTCTATTTATCTTATCTTTTCGTTTACTTTATTTTTCCATATATATCTATAAAATATATCCACTAGTACGTATACATCTACAACAACAAAAGAATTATCTCACTAGGTGAGGTTGGTAACACGGATCACACATGGTCATGACTTGGTTAAAGATCAAATCTTCAAAGATAATTCATCATGAGATTCTTGTTAACAGCATCTACTCTCGCACTAGAGCTTCCATTTCAGTGACCTTTGTATGTATCTAAATGACCTTAACTAATTTTTTGTCATATTTTCTTCAATCGTGATTACATCAATACCACCATGTACACACACTTTTGTATCCTATTATTTCTTGTGTGACCACACATTCATCTTAGCATTCTCAATTCTGCTGCACTCACCTTTTGTCTCTTCTTCCTTTAAAAGCCCAAATTCACTATCATAGAGTATAATAAGATAAACAGCAATTCAATAAAACTTGCCTTTAAGCTTGTTACATAATTTGCAATCACAAATAGCTCTTGATGCCTTCCTCTATTTTAGTCATCATGCTTATATTCTCTGGGACATCCTCAATAAGTTTTCCATCATTTTGCGGTATCAATCCCCAAATATTTAAACTTTAGAAACTTATGGCATGAGATATTGCAATCACAGATAACCCTCAATGCCTTCTTATATTTTAGCCATTATGCTTGCATCCTATGTGTGACATCCTAATTAATTTATCCATTATTTTGTAGTTCTATTACCAAATATTTAAACTTAGAAACCTATGATATGACATTTACTCCCATTTTTACTTCCAAGTCATATTCCTCGTCTCTTGCTAAAATTGCAATACACATACTGTCTTATTCCTACTTATGGGAAAACCCCTTGTTTCCAAAGTCTGTGACCAAAGCTCAACTTTAAAGTTAACTTGTTGTCCTTTATTCCTCAATAAAAATTTATCATCCCAAAAGAGCATGCAGCAGGGGATAATCTTTTATATGTCCCTCGCATGCACATAAGACTAGATTAAACAAATAAAAACTTATGTTGAGCTTAATATATTTGTTGGAAATCTCACATCAATTAAGAATAAGGCAAGATTGTATAAGTGGAGTGCAATCCTCACCTTTTGTAAGGTTGAGTTAGACTTAAATTCTATTATCTTAATATGTATCAAACCCATTAACTGTCTATCCTAATCAAGTTCTTTGGTGCTATTATCCCACTATTATCGGACTTTAGTTAGACTGTCCATAAATATCTAATTTCACGCTCAAGATGTTCATTTCTCGACGTGAGTGGGTGTCTAGATTCTACATCAATTAGAAGTAAGGTCAGATTATAATATATAACAATGATGCAATCCTCATCTTACAAGCCGATTTTGTGAGTTTTTTTTTTTCGTTTTTTTTTTTTGGGTTGAGTTAGGCATAAACTCATTTACTAAGAGTAGTGATAGATAATATCATCAAAAGCAGCTGACTCCTTACTTTGTTTTATTTCTTTTACTGCTTGGATAATATTATCAATGGTTTTCATAAATTTTAATGCATTAATGACTAAAGAAATACTTTTATAATGACATTTATTAAAAGTGAAAAGTTATTCAGAAACATCACATACAAAATTTCCTAAGAGCACTGATAGGTTCCTGTTAAAAACAACTGATGTTATGATCCAATATAAAAGAAATTCTACCTGCACATCATCATTGAACATTCTGTATGTATTTCTGTATCTCTGTAATAACTTAAATGCCCATTTGCTTTGGAAATCTTCAAACTGTGCTGGCACAAAAAGTTAATAGCCTTGTAAAAAAAATAGCTCTGTGAATAAAATGCAAAAATAAATCATGCTGCTATTTTTATTTTTAACTTTATTGTGAATACCTGCACAATGACATTTGGCCAGCGAGTAAAGACAGCCTCCATAAATTCATCAACAACAGCCAGATAGTCATCACCATCAAGACGATGTTGCTGCAATCCCAAATCTTATAAAAGAAAAAACCAATCATGTTTCATAGAGTCAACTCAACTCAGTTCATATAATGTAAAATATATGTAAACATTCATATAATGTAAAATATATGTAAATATGTATGAACTTAATGAAAGTAGCTTGACTCTAAAAATTTATTCATGTTTAGACACACGGTATCGTTATATTACCTTGTTTAACGTATCTTATTAAACGAATTTCTACTAAGTCTTAAGCGATCTAAGCAAAAGAAGCTGCATTGTTGTTCATTCTTCCTTTTTGTTCCCATAGACAATACTCTAATACGTTTCATGCAGTCAATTAGACGAATGTCCATGAGTCTGGTTGAACATTTTAGTCTAGTCTTTTGATTCATTGTTCCAATTTTTATTCATCAACATATTACCTAAAATCGGTTTCCAGAATCATTCTTGTGAATCAATCTTCATACTACACATTCCATATGAATCGTTAAAATAAGAGTCCTTATATTCATTCACTCTACTTCCGCAACCTTCTCAAAATTTATTTAGTTCAATTGCTCAAATTAACTTCAATTATCTTTTAATATTAGATGAAATCATTTCTAATTTGGTTCACGATCATTTGAAAAATATCGTCTACATAGGGTAAACAAAATATGTCAATCATCTAATACGTTGGATATTTTATAGAAGTGCAGTTTTCTGACTCTTTCTATTAGTAAAAGTAATAAAATCCATTAATATATATATGTATATATAAATATATATTAAGAGACGTCACATCAGGACATGTATCAAAGGTACCAAAAATAGTCTCAATATGACCATTCACTGTATCAAAGGGACAAAAGACTACTCAAGAGACTCAAAACACTCGATTTCTATAGAACACTCCCTCTGAAGTTGAGAACGCATGTAAAAAGAATCGGTTTCAAGAAAATTGACAGCCATAGAGGTAAAAAAATTTGTCTCGAAGGATGATATCAATGATATCCCTTCTTATCCCATATATAAACAATGAAACTACATTTAACAGCTTTAGGATCTGCTTCCCACGGGACTAACTATGAACGTGGACAAACACAACATATCCAAAAACCCGACTGTGAAGGCTAGCGAGAAAAGGAACAAATAGAATAAAGGATGATATAGGTTCAATAGGACTAAGTCCATCTATAACCCATAAGGGTAATCGGTTGATAAGATAGGCAACAGTAAGAACCATATCTCCCAAATAAGATTCAGGGACTATCATTTGAAAAAGAAAGGCCCAAGTCACTTCAAGAAGATGAATGTTTTTCTTTCAAAAATGTTATTTTGTCATGGTGTATCCACACATGTGAGTTTCTGAGCATTACCATTTCCGGAAAAGGCATTTAAACATGTATAATTTACATATTCCATCCCATTATTAGAACGCAAGCAGTGAATTAACTTTCCAAATTGTGCATCTATCATGCAAAAGGATTTGACAAATAAACAATAAACTTCAAAATTTTAAAGCTAGGAGCTGGCAAAACAGAAACATTGCCACATCAAGTTATTGGGACATAGGTCCACTGGCAACAGTAATATGGTTATCAGAAAAAGAAAAAATACGATGTTAAAAGAGGTGAATGAGGAGTCATATGGTTAGTTGCACTAGAGTCCAGAACCCAAGAGTCCTCACATAACGTTTTAGAAACATTAAAAGAGGAAATGAAGTTCTTACAATCATGGTTAGAGAACAAGTATCAAAAGATGACTTATTGATGGAATCCATAAGAGTTTTTCGGCGTTCAACTTCAACATGTAGAGCAGTCATTCGTTCTTCAATTGAATAAGATGAAGGAACCCAGCTAAAATTTTCAGAAGCAAAAGTTAATTGATAAGCATTCCTTGAGAACTAACCTTTTAGTTCAACCAAACGAATTAGAAGTCTTCTCCTTTTCATGTAACTTAAAGCAAGTCTTCTTGGTGTGACTAGATTTCTTACAATGAGAGTACCAACAATCCTCCTTGCCTTTTAAGTTGAGTTAGACATTCCCAAGGATTGAGGTCCCAAGTTTGGAAGCCTTTCCAAAAAACAAGGCAGCTCTTTCAGTGAAGGGTTCATTCATCATGACCATGCAACAACTCTTCTCATGCTGAACAACGTAGAAAGAGCGGGAATTTTTTCCTTGCCAAGAATTTGTCTTAACAAAGTCATATTCATGGTTCAATCCTAGTAAGAACTTAAATATTTAATATCATTCAAAAAAGTTGAGCAAGAGTGGCAACAACCCTACTATTTTCGAGTCTTAAACTCTGATACTCGTCCAACACAGTCCATAGACCTTTTGATATTTCATAGTATTCCGCAACATAGAGAGCACCTTATTTGGCACCTAAGATCTTACTTTCTAACTCAGAACAAGTAGAGATGTCCTATTGCATACAACAAGTATTTCCATTAAGAGCCCATTGCAAATGATTTTGACCATTAAGAGAGTTATCATCCGGCAAATGTGGACAATCAGCATTGCTTTGTGGGATTGCCATGTCAAAAAGAAATTTCTTTGCTATTAAAAAACATCAAAAGTAAAACGAGAAAACAGTAATGTGAAAGGTGTCGTAAACCGTGCATTTTTAAAAGGAGAGACACACAAATTGAGGCAAAAGAACCAAACAGGGGTACATTTAGAACTGCAACAACAGGGCGAACTTGATGATTTTAGATCTACCCCTTTCTAATATAGAATCAATTCTTTTCTTTCACATATATACTCCTAAATCTAACAATTGATTAACTTCAATCTATTGATGGGCCTTTCTTAACTAAGTTGGATCTCAAGTTTCATCACATGGACAATATTCTAATGCAATGATGTGACTTCAATATATGTTCCATATAACAATTTCATTGAATGAACGTAGAACTAACACTTACATAAGGGATCTTCTAGTAACTTCTCATTGTTAGTACCAACATCAATCATCACAGGAAGTACCTATAGTAAAAAAAAAAAAAGAAGTTTCTCAGAATTGTTAAGTCATGTACTATCACTATGTCAAAAAATGGTGTAATACATAGTATTGTTCCCAACGGGAATAGAAACATAGTTATTAGAAGACAAGCCAGCCAAGCAATAACGGAACAGTTTCAAGACAGAATAAAAGGCGAAAAAATGCTACCAGAAGCCATGACAAAATTATTGTTCAATCAAGCACAAAATAATAATACTCCAATGGAAGAACCCTTACTAGAATGAATAAAAGCTTTTCATAATTCACTGTTTTCTTTAATATACAAAAGAAAAATTAATAGGTTGGGTAGGATAAAGCATAGCCAAAAGACGAGAATTTGAGGATGAAAAAGTTATTGTGACCCAATACAGCTGTTTAAGTATAACTGATCACAGCATTTACCAAATTGGATTTTTGCTCAAAAACAACTTCGAGGCAACGTTGTCAAAAACATGAGAAAAGAAAAATGAAACTTTGAACAGCAATGTACCCTTTGAGGATTTATCCCAGCAGCAGCAACATATAGATCAAGCTTCCCAATGGCAATGCCAATTCCTTGAACTCCAAGATCTCCAAGTCCCAGGATTCTGCTCCCATCAGTAACTACAATCATGTCAACCTGAAAAGAATATCAAATGACACTTAAACAAATTAGTCTATATCAAAATATTAAACAGAGACTTAGGTCATAAATTGGAAAAAAAATCCAATAAAGGAGAAAGTGTCACATTTTCAAGCAAATTCACGTGTTGGCGGCGATTTTAGTCATTCAAGTATTATTAAAACGTCAATTGATCCATGTATCTATTATATATCAAAATATCACAACCAAGCACCAGCAAATGAAACAGGAACCAACAGTTATACTTTGATGTATTATTTAACAATATTTGTACCCAGTCAAAAACATTAATTCAAGATCTCCCAATAATTTTCTCTTTCACTATTACAATACAGTTTGGATCATAATCAAACAATTTGAGCACTAAAAAAAGTACATGCATTTAAAATATATTAATACATGCCTATTAAATCTACACATGAACACATGAAATAAAAATCAGTGGGAACGATGATTCCAAACCAATGGTCAAAAGAGAATTATGCTCAGCTGTAAAAACAGGATGAATGTTTAAAATCCATTAATACAAACTAGTGAAGCAATGACATTTAGGATACACATACAAAACTACTAGCTAAAAATTTATATAGAAATTATAGATAGTTAACAACCTGCTCAGCTGGCCAGTTATACACCATAGACATCATTTCACCACGATCCTCAGCACTGAAATACATTCCTCTCGGTCTTCTAAATAGTCCACTATAGTTCTGACATACAAGGCCCACTGTTGGAGTGTACACTATTGGCGCATATTCCTCTATTTTGGCAATCAAAACCTGACAATATAAGAAATGTCATTGAAAATTACATAATTATATGGGGGGAGGGGCAAGAGATAGGGTAAAATTAATTTTCCATGGCATGAGTTGAAGAAAATATACAATTCACAATTGTGGACACAAAAAAAGTATGATGCGTTATAAAACTCTTACTCGTCATATTTTATGTGAATTCCAACAAAAATACTACTTTTCACACAAATTTAAAAAATTCAATATACACACACACACATATGTGTGTGTGTAATTCATTAATTGATATCAGTACAATAATATTCTGTTCCAGAACATGACATAGATTTGACATGCCAGTCCCAATCTACAATCCAACTATTACTCACCTTAGTTATCAGAGATCTCAAAGCAACTAGAGATAACACCAATTTACAATATATAAGTGGGGTCAATCCTCACCTTGCAAGCTGGTTTTGTGAGGATGAGTTAGGCTTAAATACACTTTCTAATATAGTATCAGTCTATCTTAGAGAAGTTTGTTGGGTTTATTGTGCCACCCGCTATCGAACCACCTGTAAATATCTAGTCCCGCGCACGAGATGTATATGCCTCAGCGTAAGGGGGTATATTGGAAATCTCATATCGACTAGAGAAAACACAAATTTACAGTATAAGTGGTCTTACAAACCGGTTTTGTGAGGATGAATTAAGCTTAAACTCACTTTCTAATATTGGCATTGGCATCCTAGCTTGGAATTGACTGACATTTGGCTACACATCACAACCTCATTCTCTAACCCCTTAAGTTCACTTCTGGCATAGGCATGGGCATCATGTCCTATCAACATTGGGCATAGCGTGAAATACTCACCAACATTCTCAATATGGCTCTCCTAACAACATATAAATGACTGACAAAGGAGAACCACCAACCTCCCAAACTCACACTAGTACATTGCTTCACCACGTAAATTCTCTCTATTTTCTTACACACTTTGTCAGTGGTACTTAACTTGGGCACTAGAGTATCTACAAGTAGTCACCTCTGCTGCACAGCACCATGATGCTAAGATCACAAACAACCAGACCAGATCATCTTTATCTAGCATAGCACTAGCCCACATGAGCACCAAAAAAGAACATATTAGAAATGCAAACATTAGATCCGAGAACTCTATTCATAGATAGAAGCAAAACACATTTCATGCCTTGCAATCTTTTACTATAATGGGAAACATCTCTTCACATACATGCTAGTGGCAGTTGATATAAGCCACATTAAAATTAGTTATTTTACTGGTTTTAGATTTGCTCTCCGAAAAGATTTCACTTACATTGTAATGTCATAATGGCTTACTTTCCTTTTCTCCACGATAAAATAATATTTAATTCATAGAGAAAAACAATATAGAATTAGAGAATAAAGTTTTATGTAAAAGACATCAGCAAATAGGAGATAGCTAAAACTAGGAATATCCCTCCAACCCATCTATACTATCCAAGAAAGAAACCCACTTCCCTTCCACATGTGAATACACATACAAGTTTATTTTATATTACCTTTTTATCTTGATAATAACATTTCATTTATAGAAAAGAAAAGTATAGAATCAGAGGATCAAAATATTATACAGAATGCATACTACAAAGAAAAGAGAAAAAGAACACAACAAACCCAGGAGTCCCTCCAATTACTGTTCAAAAAAGAAAAAACCCTCCCCCCACCCTCGCCCAAGACCTTTCGCTCAAGCAGCACTAAGTCCTAGGACCATCTTGAACATGGCATGAATCCTGTAGGTAAATGATCTGTTTTGTAGGAATTAGCACAGCTACACAATCAAATAACTTGTTATGGAAAATGGTTTTAGTTTATCCTATCTTTTAATTATAAGTAGTTATTAATGCTAATGCTGCACAAACTTCTACAAATTTTAAGGAACTACAATTACTGACTACCTTGCAAATGGAAGACCCTAACCAAAGCTCCCAAAAAAAGCACATAATGTTCATAAGGGATGCAGGTTAAATCAAAGTTTACTTGCCACTGAACTCCAAAAATGAAATAGAAATGTCATAGTAAAAAACCTTACATGGCAGTTGCACTTATATTTTGTCTTAATCATCTATGTAGTTGTATATTCTGTAAGTTAGAGGGTCACCTCCTTAAGGGCTGTGACTAATTGACACCTAAAGCGTCATCAAATGTTTCAGAATAAAATTGTTGGTTATCAAAAGAGTGCAATAGAAAACAATGGATATACATATACCTTATAGTACATAGTCTCATTCCTGTCATGCAAACGATTAAGTATCCGCCACTTGGCCAATGCATTAGGATCAGAAGGTCCGTCTCTTGCTTGAACCTCAAGCCTCTTCAGATCAACCACTGTTAACACAAGAATTTTAGCAATGGTTAAATTGTAGGATACTGATAGAAAACGTAATAATAAATAATTATGGTCTTTTTGTGTTCTTCTTCACAGATTAATTTGGTTTTTCCTTGTAAAAGAAACTGCATGAGAAAGAATTTGCTAACAAACTAAATTGTATACAACCGTAAAAAATGAAATAGGTTCCGGAGTATCTATAGCTAAGCTCAATCAGAGGAGATAGTTGTTAGCCGCGACTAACAGCTTTATTCAACTGATACAAGAGAGAGCTGTTAGCAATAACAGCTCTAACTAATTTACATACACCCCTCAAACTCAAGGGGAAGATTTTTCAGCAGAAAAACACTTCACATTGAGCATGCCTCTAAGGAAAACAAAACGGGTAGAAAGTGGATTGGTCAGCACATTTGCCCACTGATCGAGGGCTGGAACGTGATAGAAAGAAAGCTGTTAGGCCACAACCTTTTCTCGCACAAAGAAAATATCAATCTCAATATGTTTGGTGCGGCTATGGAACACCACATTATGACCAATAGACACAGCACTTTGATTCTACCAGGGAAGAGCTGGAATAGTGAATGGAACTTTCGAACCAGTGACCAAAGCAGAAATCTATGTTAGTTCGGTAGAAGTTTGAGCCAAGCTTTTGTACTCAACCTTAGTACTGGAGCGAGCAGTAACTTTCTACCTATGGGACCACCAAGATATTAAATTGAAACCAAGATAGATGGTTGCTCCTGAAGTAATCAGCATAACAAAAGGCTTTAAATGACATGCAAGAGATGCAGATCGAAGATGTAGTCCATGAGACAAAGTACTCAAGTGCTTTCTTGACTTCTTTAGGTTCGGAATGAGTAAGGAACAAGGATGAAGTCCAGACTAATGAATACAAGATTTAGACCAAGTCTGAATAGGATAGGTGTTGACAACTGGATCTGGAACAGGGACGAACCAAACTCATAAGTGGATGGATCACGGGTGATAGGTGGGGTGTTGGAAGGTTCATGTGTGACAGAAGGTACAAGTTGAGAAGCTGGGAATTGTGAGGTGGTGCAAGATTGGGGTCTAAACTAAAGTAAGAATTAAGATCACTGACAAAGTTAGGTGTAGTAGCTATCAACTCTAACTATTAGCTAACAACTCCTTAATGTATCAAACAAAATGTATTTCACGACCAAAAAGAGAGCTTAAATTTCAGTGCAAGAAAGTGTGCGTTCCTAGAAATTTTATACCATAACAACAAACTAATCTCTGTGCATTCCTAGAAATTTATAAACTTCTCGAATAATTTTTTTTTTAAAACATTAACCACTCTTTATTTTATTTACAAGGGCGGTCAAGGTAACTTCAGAAAAAAAAAGAAAAAAAAAAAAAAAGCGTTTATGT
>Ga0209489_101763_pt1 | contig 44461 bp, 21 predicted proteins | sample SiratrowhiteBW_FD_187527 | JGI IMG/M metagenome (GOLD analysis project Ga0209489, IMG submission 187527) | Root nodule microbial communities of legume samples collected from California, USA - Siratro white BW (SPAdes) (version 2) | ecosystem: Host-associated > Plants > Roots > Nodule | place... | reverse complement strand
ATATAACCTTTTATTTAATATTAATGATTTAATTTTGCTCTTGATGTTAAAATGGATTAATCACTCATCCTTTAATAGTTGATTTAGATTTAAGTTGGAAAAATATATTTTAGAAAACTTTTTGTTGTTGTTGTTAACAATCTCTCAATTCATTTTTAATAATATATACAATTCTTATTATCTCAAAAGTCATGTGAAAAAGTATATAATTTCATATTTCATATACACACAATTTCACAACCACATTCTTCACACTCATAAATAATTATTTTGTTGATTTAGAAGTTAACAGTAACTTACTTAAAAATTATGTGGGTACAAGTAAAAACTTTCTTCAATACTTCTAAAAGTTTAATGGAGTTTCAAGTAAATCAATTACTATCAATCCTAAACCAACATATTCCCTTTACCAAATACTCAAATAGGAGAAGAAAAATAAAATAAAAATCTTTAGTAGGGATTAAATAACTTGCTAAGATCATAATTTTTTATTTTTTATCTAGTGCTTCCTCAATATTGCAAACTCATAAAATTACATAATGGAGTTACTCTCTAAACTTAGATGAAGTTAAAAGGAAAATAAATTTTAGAAAAACAAAATTATGAAAGAAATGAAAAACGAATAAATATATTTTATGTAGGAACTTTCTATTATTTATTTATTGAAATTTATTTGAAAATATAATTTTTTGTAAAATGTTTTATTAATCAGATTCTAAAATCAATTAAATTTGAAAAATCACATTAGGTCAAATTATACTTCATATATAATAATAGTCAACAAACCTTTAAAAATCATTCGTTTTTAAATAACGGAGAAAAGAAAATGAAATTAAAATGTTATACCGTGACAAAGAATGTAAATTTAAAAGCCAAAAATATAAAAAAAAAATAATATCTAATTTATTTTTTCACTATTTTATGAAATATGTGGGTCTTGACCCGCTCACTTAATTGGAACTACGTTGAAATTTAATAAATAAATTTTATTCTGAAATAAATATTAATAAAACCATTTGATTATAAAAATAAAAAAATAGAATTATCTTTACCAAAAAAATATAGTATTTATTAAAAAATAAATAAGAGAGATATGAAAAACCGGGACCGGGACAGTGGCCTCCGAAGCTTGCGGTATCCGTGCTGGGATACAAGGATATTCATTTTATAATATGCAATTTGAAATAATTTACTTTTTTATGCAAGAGAATTATCTCAATATAATTCTAAAATAATTATTTTTAAAATTAGATGTATAATTTATAATTGAATGAAAATACAACAAAATTTTGTTAATGTATTTTAATTAAATTAATCCGATATAATTATTTGTTAGATAATACAATTTTTTGTTACTTTCTTTTCCATTTATTTTACAGTGGTATATGAGTATCATATCACAACGTGATGAATTAATATGATGAATTAATAAGAGCGTGTGATTAAAGTGAATCGAGTATTATTATTAGCGCAAATACTCATTTAAATGTAAATATTCAATGAGAATATATTTAATTTCTTCAATGGTATCATTGTTTTAACTTTTGGAACACGGTGAAGGAATGCCATATAATATACATTTTGTCATTTTCTCAAATGCCATCAACAAATTAACTGGCACATGGTATTTATAACTTAATTAGTCTCAAATATTCAAATATTTAAAATGCATGCATTCTGTAACTTAATAAAGAAAATATATTTTTTAATCATTTTACTAAAATGAATTAATTCTGCAATTAAAACTTTATATTTTTTAGCCATTAAGTTATACGCGTTCTGATTAAATTCTACTACAATAAGAAAACATACAAGGTAGAAAAGCATCAGTATAGAATTTAATAAAAACATATATATTATTATATTTTTTTTATATAATTAGCTCAACTCATTACTCCTGTCATATATAATTGTGTAAAATAACTTAATATTAATATTTAAAGTAGAAATTAGAAATATAGAAAAAGGAAAAAAAGTGAGAAACGTACCTTATGAATGGGCATTGTAATGATCTGGTACCCTACCCCACCACCGTCTCCATCTACGCCATAAAACTCAAACCTTTTCTATGGTCACGCCGTTTTCCATTACTCTCTTTCTCAACACAACACACTCACACACCAACCACTCCCACTCACCAAATTCAATTCCCCGTTCCCTCCCAATTCCCAAACCCTAGCTCCATGGATTCCCGCGACTCCTCCCCTCGCTCCCGCGACCCCGACGCCGACAACCACCACCACCACCACTCCTTCGACGATCCCCCGCCCTCCCTCCAATTCAAGGTCAAGCTCATGTGCAGCTACGGCGGCCGAATCCAGCCCCGCCCCCACGACAACCACCTCACCTACGTCGCCGGCGACACCAAGATCCTCACCGTAGACCGCCACATCAAGCTCCCCGCCCTCCTCGCCAAACTCTCCTCCCTCGCCAACGCCCCCGCCAATGCCACCTTCTTCAAGTACCAGCTCCCCGGCGAGGACCTCGACGCCCTCATCTCCGTCACCAACGACGAAGACCTCCACCACATGATGTTCGAGTACGATCGCCTCTCCCGCACCTCGCCTAGACCCGCTCGCCTCCGCCTCTTTCTGTTCCCGCTCCACAACAATAACAGCAACCTCAATTTCGCACTCACCGATTCCAAACCCGAGCGCCAGTGGTTCGTCGACGCTCTCAACTCTGTTCCGGTTCCGCTTCTCGAAGGTTCTTCGCCGCCGCCTACTGCGGCGCCAAATCCAGATTTTCTCTTCGGATTAGATAAGCCGCCGGCGGCAGCGGCGGCTCCTGAGGCTCCGCCGAAGAATCCTTCGCCGGAATCGGAATGCTTCTCCGAGGATCGTCCTGCGGTCAGAGATACCGAAACCGAAACCGGAACCGGAACCGAACGCGTGCCCGAACCTGAGATTCGGATGTTGCAGATTGGTAACAATAATGAGCAAGTCTTGCAACAGAAGATGAAAATAGAGGAAGATAATAACGGCAGGGTTTACGGCGTTAACGGCGCGGAAGCTTTCTCTCAGACGAACACGGAGAATGTGACGCCGTTAGTTGGGCAGGGTTTTCATTCTGGAACGGTGTCGTTTTTGCAGGCGAGGAATAATAATGTGGGTTATTCGTTGGCTGTTCCTACGACCGGGAGTGAGATTTATCTCATTCAGACGCCTTCTGGAATTTTACAAGCGGTTCGGCCCGTGACTGGACCGGTGGGCCAACCGGTTTATCTGGTTCCGGCGCCTAGTTCGGTTGGTGTGACGGCGGAGGGTGGATATTCTGCTGGACAGGGAGGAGCGCGGTGGTGATTGGTGGAGCTGAGCGGAGAGAGAATGGGTTTAAAGGTGGTTTCAATTGTTCGTGTTTTGTGCCATAATGAGGGGTGGTTTTGGTTTTTCATTTTTTTTTTTTACTTTTTTGCAATATTGAATATTGTTTTGGACTTTGAAATTGTTTCCTGTGCATAGGTGCGTTATAGTTTGAAGGGATTGAGGAATTGTTTTCGAGAGTGTAAGTACTTTCAAATCAGTATATTGCTTTTGGTGTCATCGGTGATTGTGTGACTAATTGTCTCCTTAATTCCTGCATATTCTTCCTCTATGTTTCTCTCTCATTGTTTACTGTGCTATTTTTCTATCTATAACTTGCTTAATGTTTTTTACTCGTGGGCAAGAGAAATTATATTCTCGATTATATGAAATGTTTGGTTGGTAGGAGAGAGGAGATTAGATGAATGGCTTGAAACATATGTATATACTTTATTTCTTTTGATATTTGTGAAAACCTTATCAAATCATTAATTTTTACATACATTTCACAACTGTTTATATTTTTTATTGATTTTTTTATTATTCCAAATTAAATTTTACTAATAATTTCAATAAATTTTAGATAATGAGTTTACTCTTTACAGAACTTCTCAATAAATGTCAATTAATATTTCATCAACTATTTTTTTTATTGATTCTCTTAATTATTTATCTAATTCTTACTTAAGGTAAAAAAAAATGAAAAATAAGATGTAAATATAATAATCTCCTTAAATTGATCAATTAAAAGACTGTAATTAAAGGAGTATCTCATATTCATAAGAGATTTACTTGATTATGCATAATTATATTCGATCTTTTATGTCTAAATACCACAAATAATATATTTTTTTTGTTATATATTAGATTTTAAAAGAATCAGTTTGAAAATTAAGAAAATTAATTATATGGTTAATATTTTTATAATTTTCATTTTCTATTATCTATAATATTTATATCAATATATAATAGAATATCTGATTTTCTATAAATTTTATATTCTCGTTTTACCTTTAATTATTATTATTATTATTATTATTATTATTATTATTATTATTATTATTATTATATTACTCATATACTAAAAAGTAACTTCACATTATTTCTTTCTTAAACAACTTAATGTTATTTTATTCTTCTTTTCATTTAATTTTGTCCAACGAGACAACTTTTGTTTTCACTCCTTTCTCATTTTTTTTTTTTTATCTTCTCTTTCATTTCTTCAATTTTGATCTTCTCTGCTAAACAAAAATCTAAAGGCGTGTGTGAGTTTCAATGGTAGCTTTTTGGTTTATTTTCTTTATCTATTTTTAAATTTTTTTTACCTTTTTCTCATTTTTAAATTAAACAATTTTTATTTTTATTTTATTTATCACTTCTTTCTTTCTCGTTTAGCATAAAAGCAATATGCTTTGTTTAAAAAAACAAAATAGGGCAAGAGAGTGAAGATAAGAGAATAAAGTTTTTTTAAGTAGAAAAAAAGAAGAATGCCTTAAAAGGAATTAGTGGAAAAAAAACAGCAAAAAAAATTATAACTTAATTAATTATTATAAAGCATAAAAATAAAAAAAATATATAAATTATGCTTCCACACGTATTCAAACTTGGGAGAACGTATGTGTTGATTGGTTGAAACCCGTATAAACAAAATACCACAACACGAGCTACGAATTATTTATTTCTTGCCTGCACCTTTTTTTTCTGAAGTATTATTATTACTTTAATTGAAGGATATGAAGGATACGAAAGAGACAGAAAATATTAAACAATTTGATAAAATATTAGTTCAGAATGAGTATATGTTGGTGCTGTCCAGCAGGTTACTCCTCTAAAAAAATATTATTTTTATTTAAAATTGTGGTGACACTTTAGTTTTTGGGGGGTACATAACTGAGTGAGTGAGCTAGGTATATTATAATCTAGGTGAGTTGGTCGAATGAAAAGTACATTACAAATTTTGTGAAGCTAAAAGTGATTACACCAAGGTGTCAGTCCCTTAAAAAGTGGTTCTTACCGTACATACAGAGCTCTAAACTTCCCAGAAATATTTTATTGTATAATTGTACATTGCCGACAAGTGAGCTGCATGAAACAGGAGAAGCTCTTATGGACAGGTGGCCTATACTGGGGATTTTTCTATAGGAAAGGGACATAACATTTGCCAAATGCATTTTTCTGCAGCTTTTTTATTCAAATCACCTGTTTCTATTACGTGGTCTTCTTCTTCCCTATTTACTCAATAATTTTCGTCACATAATAGAAAGAGGTGATTTTAATCTTTCCTCTAATCATTAGTCTCATTCTCTTTCTCACTGTCATTACTGAATTCAGGAAAATTAGAGAGAACAAATGCAGACAATATCGCAGGTAATACCAGCCACTCTTCCTTTATCTGTTTACCAAACAAACAAATTTTAAAGCAGACAAAAACAAGTGATGTTTAGGAACAAGTCAGATAAATCAAGAAATGGTGCTTTTTGCTAAAATACCTCCAGAAATCCGTATTCTAAATCCATCAAAGCCACTGCTTTTCCATAAGGATATTTTCGAGAGAATTTTACTGCTGTCATAACGCCACTTTCTTCTCCATTTCCATAGTTTCTAGTTTCGTACTCCAATTTTCTACCTGGAAAAATAACCACCTGCGAAAAATTGAGTGTGAAGATTAACAACATTGAACCTTAGAAGAATGCATCTCTAGCTCAAGCCCCAAATGAACTGAGTGAGATCAACTAAACATTCGGTAATAGATTAAAGAATCTATAGACAAAAATAAGGTTACATTCCGGGTGCTTGTGAGCTCAAAGAGCTCAAATAAACGTTTATCTTCATCATCCGTTTTCTTTATCTGTAACATCCAAGAGTTCATCATAGAGCACACTGTTCCTTTTAACTCGGCAAGAAGATGGGCGTTACCAGATGCAGTCCGGCCAATCACTTTCTTACTGATACTACTCTTTGTCTTCTCAGTTGACAGGTTCCTATATGCAAAAAGAACATAAGAAAATGGCAAGAAAAACTATATTTGTTAGTTATGATTGTTATGAGAAAACGGCAAGAGAAAGCATCAAAGCTAGTGCTTGGCACTTCTTAGCAGAGTGCGTGAAAAGCCCATTTTTAACTGTTTCAATATTGTTAACTACTAAACAACTCACCTAATGATATTCTAAATGCCACAAGTAGTTTGACTTACCCTGTCTGGATGTTGATTATCCTATTGCGAGCTTCATTCACAACATCAATATTCGTCCAACGTTCAAATTGCTGGAACCTTCTCGGAAATAGGAAGGAAAAATAACTTGTTTTGAATGGAAGCATAGAAACAAAGTGCAGCTTATACGGTGCTGAAACTGGAGGAGTTAAAGACAAACCAATGCGAATGCTAATAGGCTTTGACCAATTGACTGTACATGTCAAATCTAACCACTTTTCTACTGGCAGTTTAGATGCTACGTTTTGCAAATCCTCCAGATTGATTGAAGTTTTTCCCAATACTTTGACTAGCTTTAGTCCTCTGAAGTTAAAGCTTGGGCGAGAAATGAGTTCAAGGAGTAACTCTCCAGTACTTTCACATTGGAAAACAGCAACTTGTTTCCCTTGTGACTTTGAGGAAATGCTTAATTGCTTCTTGGTATTGAAAAGTACATCTTCCTGTTTCTTGTTGAAGGACACAAGTAGCTTGCCTTTATGCCCGGATGGTAAGTTTCTCACGTCAACAATCTCAAGCATCACCTGAATAAAGAATCATGAACCCAAAATGTTCCAACAGTTGATGCCCAAAAAACATATGACAAGTTACACTTATTAGGGGAAGGAATCCTCTCCAATGATAAAAATAACTTGAGATGGTCAAGTGTTATGATCTCACCATTAAACATCTACTTTCTATAGAAAATATATATTATTATATTAATAAAATTATTAAAAGACTAGGATCTCATGCAGTGATAAAGTAACTGTGCAGGACCCATTTCCCAGTTGCTAGTGTCTTCTCACGTAACAAAGAATATAGAGGAATAAATATTGGAGGCTACCTGCACAAGCAGTTTCTGTGGAAGCTGAATCAGATTTTGGTTTGTGTTATTGGATGGAGCTGAACAGAAGTGGTGAGTACCAACTATTTTATACTTATCAACAGTAAGAGGAGATGGGGGGCTACCCCTGTACATTGCTCCTGCTTTCCAGTATCTTGAACCGAATGTCTCTTCCCACTGTGTGGTGGTTTCAGAAAAACCGACATCCAGCTTTTGGCCTTTGGTCCTATCAGAATCTGTGTCATCATGTTGTAATACTTTGCCCATAATTGCCACTAGATCGTTACAGTAAGACACAGGATGCAATTGGTGAGAGTGCCATATGAGGTCAATGTCATAAGTTGGAACACTGAAGCGGTTTATATGCCTCTCTCTATTCCTCTTGATCAAATGCAGAAACCCCTTATATCTGGCCACAGCTCCTTCAAGAAAAGTATCCTCTTTCCAATAAGGCCTGGAAACCTGTCATTGAAGTTGGAGAACAATGGATAAGCATAAGCTGGTATTGCTTTCAGTCATTTTATTCATTGAGTAATTTCAGTACAACTTTACCTGAATGCAAATCACCTTTACTTTCATTGAAGTGTTACTCCAAAGCTAATTTACTCTATTACATATCCTTAGTAATCACTTTACCAATAAAATTTATGATCAACTAGTTAAGAGTTAAGACAAAAGATCATCTGGCTTATTAGTTTATGGTACAATTTGAAGGTTAGTAGGTATTATTAATACCGTATTAACAAGGTGTGCCACTCCCAATCTAGATTTCTTAATTACCTGATAGAAAAAGGTATTCTGTCTTTTAACTGCTGAAATCAGATCATAATTGGTGGTACTTTGTTTGGCTTCCAAGAAATTTTCAGCAAAACCTTGTAATGAGTAATTGTTCGGACCAACAAGTTCATATGGCTCACTTGGATACATTGAATCCCAGATTTTCTCACTTTCCTCTTTGCTGGTTCCCTGAGTTGAAGATAACACATTCGAATTGCCTAATATTCTCCCATAAAGTTCCGTGCAGTCAGTTTTGTAACGCACCTGACACAAATGTTGAAAAGGGTAATGCCGCGATACAACAATTCTTTCAGAAAACAAATTCACAAATAGAGAAAACTTATAAGTCATTTTAGGTTCTGTACTCAGGCTTACCGGATTAAGCCTATGACAGTGCCAAATCCATTCACAATCAAGAGGCACAACCAAAGGGTTTTCTGTCACAGGTGACTCAACATGCTTGGCCAGTAAAGGAAGCCAACAATATTTATACCTAAAGACATGCACAAAAACACTAAAAATTTAAACACAACCTTTTGAAATAAAAGGTGAACATACAACAGAGGAAACATGCAGATTGCAGGCACTAACATAGATCATAAGATTGCAATTACATGCCCGTGGAAAACTTGGTAAAACTATGACTAATACCTCAGACAGTTCCTAAAATTACTGAGTACTAATTAACTTAGATGTAATATTACAAAAATATTAAACATCAATTATTTAAATCTTTAGTTTTACAATTTTAGAATTAAAACCATAGTTTAATCTATGACATAATTGCTATAAATATTTCCTTCTGTCAATTAATTAAAAACTACTATAATCACAAATTTTAAAATAACTCAAAACTGACAACTAAGATTAATATGCGATAATCAGATGTTTCAATGGATCCCGGTTTGTGTCAATTAACAGTTAAAAATACTAAGATAATTGTAGTTTAGTAATTTTAAGAATTAAACTAAATGAAAACTTAGATACTTAAAATTAGAGGAAGTAATAGATACCTGTAAATAGCTATGTGTAAAAGTGGGCCATCATCATAAAGGCCACGATTTCTATCAACCTCTGCAAGAAACAGAAGCTGTTGTTTAGCCGCAGCAACGAGGTTTTCGCTCAGCACGATTTTCTGTGCTTCAGCCCACTCCAACTCTTGCTGTGACTCCATGACTCAATTTTACCTTCAAACCGCAGAACAAAAATATCACTATAGCGATTTAAAGCTTTGATTCAACTTCGAAACGAAGATTCCTTTCCTTTTCTGCCCTCAATCGTGAAGATTTGGAAATTTTCGTTCTCATTCGGAACCGGCGACCCCAGCGAAGAAAAGTAAAACCTCTGTTGAAACTTCATAAGCTACGTGGATACTTTTCAGAAGAAATCTGTGAATAGAAACTTTCTTCGTTCTGACTAACAAAACTATTGACAGTTTAAACCTGTCTTCCCTAATTACTATTACTATTTCAAATTAATTTAGATGCAATTTCAAATTACAATTTCATCACTTCAATAATGAATTAAGAACATGATACTCTCTTTAATTTTTATATAAAACCCAAATTAAAAGCATTTTTTATCCTCGTCCTAAGAATTAACCTAAAATGCTTCTTACATTGATTACTTCTTTACGAAAAATATCCTTAACTAAAGCCATTTATCATAGTTCAATACTTAGTAGTTGGTAAGATATATTCATTTTAGGAATTTTCAGGAATAATTTTGAAAAGAAAAAAATATATAAATTATACTATAACTTTTTCTTAATTTTTAATCCTATTTTACATTTTAAAAATTTATATTTTTAATCTAAGTCTAATTTTGCATACATTTTTTTTATTTTATTTTGCCCAACTAAATTTTAAATCTAACATATTCATCCCTAAACCCTAGAATAGGAAAAAGATAAGGCGACAAAAACGAGTTAAATTAACCAATTTTATTACTTCTAATTTGAAATATATACCTTGTGCTTTGATGAGAAAAATTTATTAATGCTGATTTAAATTACATGTCTTCTGTTTAGATAAGAAACAAATTTAACTTTAAAAATATGAATTTTAAAAAATTTATTTTTAAAAGTAAACTCATTTTCCTTTTCTTTCCTTTCCCTTTTATTTTAAATAAAAAAAATCCCTGCTTGTTTTTCCCTTTTTCTTAATTTCTTTTTATACTTTCACGTCTTCCCACCGTAGCAATAAAGAGAGACATAATGAGAAAGTATCTTGATCATTCTTCTCATATTTACCTATCATTGTTTAAAACGACGTGCCAACAATTTTAATTTTTAGTAAAATGGGATATATTTCTTTTGTGATTATATTATTATCTCTAAATATATAATTATAGCTTTTTTATTAAATATGGTTGTTTTTTAACTCCTTTACTTGAAATAATATAAATATAAAGTTTTTATTATTTTTAAATCATTCTTTTGAAATTATACTTTTATATAATTTTATTATTTAAATTAGATACAATAACACATATGTTTCCGTTACCAAAAATAAAATAAATAAGTTTATTTCATAAAATAAATTTTAATTGTAACTCTTTCTCGTCAAATTTACTAGTAAACTAAGTTTCAAATTTATTTATATATTATAATCTAATAATACTTTTAATTAATTTAATAACAACTAATATAAAAAAATCAATAAATTTTAATAGAGATAAATAATAATATTGACTTAAAAAATAGATTTTAAATCTAATTTCATTTCATAAATATTTTTTATAAAATAAAATTTATACCAACTCGTGTACTATAACTTAATTATACTTTAAGGATTAATTAAGTCTTAAGTACATCATAAATTTAGATATTTTTAATAAAGTCTTTATTAAAAAGGTTTATTCTATTAAGTATTCAAATCTTTTATTTTCTAATTGAGTTCTCCTTAATTTTGTCATTTATTGAGTGGCATGACATTATCTTATTTTATCATTTTGTTTACATATATGTTAAGAAATATAGATTTTGTGGTTAAAACTATATTGTGTTGTGGTTAATGTAAAACAATAAATATATTTTATTGTTTTCATTGGAAACATGTTAAATGACAAAGTTGTCATATTCTTTGATGACTTCTACATTATTACCTATATTGACCAATATATAATACCATAATCTGTCACCATTATTATTGGTCTTTATATCATCAGTTGCAATTTTAGATCATCCACTTAATAAGTGTATTTTTTATGCAAAACACCTAACTACATGAATGTTTTAATTTGCATGAGTTGATCCTATAAGTGAAACTCCTAACTATTTTACTATTGTAAATCAAAAACTTACAACTAACTTATTTTGCATTTGATCCTAATTCTTGTTCTTTTATTTTGTTTCAATTTAATATCCTTACTCTTTAGAAATGCATGTTTTACTATGGCATAATCCTTATTCTTTCATTTTGTTTCAATTTAATACTCTTACTCTTTAGAAATGTATGTTTTACTATGACCTATCTTATTTCTTTAGAAAATGCAAAATTTATCTTAACTTTGAATTGAAAATCTTTATTCAATTCTTTTCTTTTAAATATTAAGGTTCTTTGTACATTGATTTCAATCATCACTTATGTCACTATTTTTATCATCAATTTTAATAATAATATTTTCTCTCTTTTTCCAACCAAGCATCAATAAGCCCGTAGTCTTCATTACTATTTTTAAATAAAAATTCTATTTAAAATAAAAATTCTTGTTACTATTTTTTAAATAAAAATTCTTGTTACTATTTTTTAAATAAAGATTTTTTTAGTTCTCTATCATAAAAATTTCACATTGCTTTACATCTAATTGCTTTACATCTAATAAACACTTTTACTTCATAGTTATCAGTTAGAGAACAAAATTAATTAATTTACTATCATTTCCTACTAACTTCTTCAAAATACTTTTTATGATAATAATTATATCCTAAATTCACTTTTATATTCTAATAAGTCTTATTTCATTATACCTACTAACTCAAAGTACGATCACTTATGTACTAATATTTTCCATAGTAAAAGTTGTAGTATAAATCTCATTTATGTGCAACCTTAAAAAAAAAGGTATAACATAAATTTCATAAAACACAATTATTTTAATCTATTTACACAGAAACACATAATATTCATCATAAGACAAACACTAAAGACAATTCCAATAAGTACCACAACAAAAAGGGAAAGTCTTCAACAAATTTATCTTATGAGTGATGGAAGAAGGCCCAAGCAAGGTCCAATCACTAAATCCATGGCTATACACATTGAAGCTCAGGAGTCAGAGGCACCAACACACATCAAGATGTTGACAACTCTAAGCTTTGGTGGACACTTGTAAAAATTGTAAAAAAATTTTAGAAGACTTTTCTTTGTAAAAATAAACCCTAGGTGCTTTAGAAAACACCTAGGTTAGGGTTAGAATTATTAGGTGTCGATTCCTTCTAGAAGGTGCCACATGTCACTTTCTCATTGGTTGTAAAAAGGAGTAGTATAGGGTTAGGAGACTTGCTCCACACGCTAGGTTAGGATTACTTAGTGTGTGAACCAAGCTAGGGTTAGCACAATACTTACTCCTTACACTACCCTAGGTCTAGCTTCTTATGCAAGCTTTAGCTTCTATACTTTTCTTATAAATAGAAGTGTAGGCACCTTGCTTTGTAAGTTTGATTTTACCTAATGAAATGCTGCACATTTTTAAGCTCATTAATCAAGTTTCTATTTGAGTCTTCTTCTCCAAAAAGCCTTGAAACTCCCTTAAAGGTTGGCCCAACCTCCTCCAAGTTCACTTGCATCAACTAGTTCATCTCCATTGCCTTGAAGCTTCTACCATAGCTTCTTCTTTCCATCGTCATTTCCACGATTTCTTCCACTTGTTCTTTGCTTCCACTTAAAGAGGAGATCTTTCCATTAACATTGTTCGGTACCAAGCTTCCTGAAAACTCCAAAACCACATGTAGAGTTGCAAGGAGCAAAGCACCATGGATCTCCCTTCTATCAATGAGACATTATCTCCACATACAAGGTTGATTATAGATCTTTGAGCCTTATTATTGGAGATCCTCCATGACCTTCAAGTGCAACTCCAACCTCACGCTTACTTCACTTTCTCCCAATATTGTATTTAAGTTTTAGTTTCACTAATCTCTTCACTTTTATTTAGCCTCACCCAACATGTTGAATATTTTAACTTCAATTTCAATCTCATCTAACAAGCTTTACCTTGTCAAGTGAAAATAATAAAAGTCAACTATCATTTTTTAATAACCACATAAAAACATAGTTTATGTTAATCACAAAAGCTTACATTTGTTAACACATGAAGACATTTAAACATAAAAAGTGAGTATGTTAATAACCACACATCATCGAGTGAATGACACAACTAAAAAGTAGAGATTTAATTAAAAATATAAGAATTTTAAATACTCAATAAAAATAAAATATTTTAAAAAGAGTTTAATTAAAAATATCATTAGAATCTTAAAAGTTAATTTATTATATGGCCTAAAAAATTCATCATTAAAAAAAACATATAAGGATAAAATTTTTGACTTTTTATGTGTTAGCATGTTCAACTATTTAATTTATTACTTACACATATCAAATTCTTCCTATTTTACATTAAGAATTCAATGTCTAAATTATTTTATTAAGTATTGTTATGGTTCAAAGTAGTCACTTTCCAATCAGTTTAAGTGTCCCTTCTAGGTCAAAGTTCCATTGCATTTATAGGGGTCCTCTCCACCTTTATTGGAGAGAGTGAATTATTAGAAAACTGATTAGAAAAATATTAGATACAATATAAATGAATTCAATTATTGTTTGAGCTTCAGAAGGTGTCTGTCAATCTTGCTTAACTTAGTTAAATGACATTTTAACATTGATACAATCATTACTAATAGGTGATCTATTCATGCCACGATGATAAGTACTTATATCTTAACTCAATAATATTGATCTCATTATATTTAATTGAAATAAACTTTTAAGATGGTCATGCTCATGTATGATAGACAATCTATATCACATCACTCAGTAGCAATAACCCTTAATATTTAACAAAATATCTTTCATCATTTGGCTACCAATGAATGATTCTAAGTCTTTCAAGATACATGAATTAAATTAATCTAATTTCAATATTAATATAAATTACAAATTTTTATTCACATTTGTACAAAATACACACTCCAATCTAATATATTACCCTTATATAAAAAAATCAATAATTTTTTTTTTATTTTAGACTATACCCTCAATAAATTTCTTAAATTAAATTATTATTATTGTTAATTATTTATAAATTTCAAATTTCTATAAAAAATAAATATTACTAATATTGGTAAACAATATTTATTTATTAAAATAATCATATCGGGATATATTAAAAGTTACGTTAAATTTTTATTTATACTACTTTGCCATAAAAAAGTATATATTTAAAATATTATTTTGAAAAAAAAAAACTTTAATGACTGTCTTAAAAAGAACAATTAAGATCTGAAATTTATTATAGATTTATTTGATCAGGAAAAGAAAAGTTCCAAATAAGATAACATTTAAAATTTGTATTTAAGAGAAAGTAAAATAAAAATTGAACTTTTATTTCTATAAATTAACTTTTCTATTTCCTTACTTTTAACTCTGCAATAATTTCTCTTCATTTTTATTTTCCTTCCTCTTATCCAATAATTTCATACATGTAAAGCACATTAGAAATGAACAGACATTTAAGGCAAAATCATATATATATTGACAAAAAAGGAACTTTCAAAGCAAGTACCTAAATATGTCTATCTTTAGATCTATGTATATGAAAACACATACTATCTATTATATTTTATTATATATAAATAGAAACATTTGTCCAGTTAAATAAATCACAATTTAAATGCATTCATTTGAATTTATTAGTTTATTGTGAATTAATATAAACTCTATCTAATACATTAATAAGTGACTAGAAAGTTCCTTAGATAAACCAAATTAGAAAAAAGAAGCACTTCTCTGCCTCTATCCAAAGTTGAGACAAACAAGATAAAGCATAAGCAACTAACCAAATATTTGAAATTCCAATTTTGAATTTTGTCCCCTCCCTTTCCAACACGTTAGGCCTTCCTCTTTATTCCCTGACCTCCTCTGCTACCCAATCACATTTTTTTTCCTCTCTTTCATAATTTCGTTTCATCCCTGACCGATAGCTAGCCACACGGATAATAGTGGTTCAATTAATCGATTTATCTTCCACAGTGTTAGTTAGAACTTGTTGGTAAAGTTTCATTGGAGTCTTGTTGTGTTCACATTATTTAGGTTGTAAGAGAGAAGAGAGAAGAGAGAAGAGAGAACGAAATTCGCAAGAGAAAGAGCAAGATGGTGTTGAGGAAAGTGGGGAAGTATGAAATTGGAAGGACCGTTGGAGAAGGAACCTTCGCGAAGGTAAAGTTCGCTCAGAACACGGAAACTGGCGAGAGCGTTGCCATGAAGGTGCTCGACCGTAGCACCATTATCAAGCACAAAATGGTCGATCAGGTACTCTCTCTTTCTCTCTCTTGTCTTGTTATTCATTAAATTAATTTCGGAAATTCAAGCGTGGTCAGTTAATTTAGTAATTATTGTCTTGAATTTACGAAAATTGAATGTTCTGTTATTCTGTTATGGTATGGCTAACTGGATCTTTGTTCTAGGAACTAGCAATTAGTTTAATATCTTATTTTTAACTGAATTCGTGTTTAGATTGATGTTGAATCATCCAGAATCAGGTCGAAAGACTAATTAATTTGGTTTTAGTTAAATTTTGGTGTGTTTGGATTCACTTTGAGTCATCCAGAATCCGGATGAAAGATCAGTTCACTTGGTTTTAGTTAAATCATCTTAGTTTGATTTTATGTTGAAAAATTGATATTAGGTTTAGAATTTATTTTGACTTAAAGCAATTCTAGGTAGTTTGTTTTGGATACGATAACAAAAGTTTATACTCGATTTTCAGTACTGTTTTTGGACTATAGAAAAGCATAATAAACATAATCTGAGATGGATTTTAACAGAATTCATAGATGTAACAAAAGAAGAGAGATGAAAATAAATCGTCTTCAAAGAAGCTTACTTTTACAAGAAGTACAAGTTGCTTCTTATATAGAAGCTTATTAACAAAGTGACAGCTATCCTATACACTAATAAATTTCACCAAATCAATTTCGTTTAATTCCTAACATGCTATTTTTATGGACATGATGATATGCGCTTGTTTCTGGGACCAAATCGCCTGATAGTTTTCAAAATCAGGATCAAATTGACTGATGAATGATGGTGCAATTTGCGAAATGAAATTGATTGACGTTAAAGTTCGCTTTCTTAATTTCAAGGACAGGTTAGGAATATTTCTCTTTATTTTGCTACTTAAAAGGGATGACTAATAATCATTTTATTTTCTGCATGTTCTTTTAATAAGCTACTAAAAAAGTTCTTTAAAATAAATTAGTTCTGATATGAAATTTTATTGTTTTCGTGTGTTTTTGCTATAGCGTAGAAAAGCACATGGCTCAAGCGTCTTTCCTCGTCAATTCTTAAGTGAACTCGTGCATGGTGATTGATTATATATGGTGGTTTTGGCGTGGTTATTAATATTAGGCTTAAACGCATTTTGGTTCCTACAATTTTGTGAATTTGGTCCCTACAGAACTTTAATTACACATTTGGTCTTCTAGTTTTATAATATTAAACAATTATGGTCAAATGTTAATGTTTTTCAATATCTACCAAAAATTTTGATGCATTAGTAAATAACAAACTTAGTTACCTTTTTTTAACTTAGAATATTAATAACCATATTTAACTATAAGCTTTAACATTATTAAAGCAATAAATACATTAGCATTTTTTGGTTAGCAATAAAATTGCTTAATTTTGAAAACTTAGAAGACTAAATATGTTATTAAATTTTTATGAGGACCAAAATTGCACATTAAGCAGGGTCAAAAGTTGATTTAAGTCTTAATATTATTAAGATGAACAATGAATATTAATTAATCTCTTTGATGCTGAGTGATGCTAATACTTTGATTGGATTAGACTTCGTGTGAGTCAGTGTGAATTTAAGACGTTTAGTACAATGGTGGAAATGGGGTTTAAATCTAAGAACTCATTAACTTTCCAAGCCCCTCAGAAGATTCAAGAGGTTTGGTGACTATATTTGTGAATTATGATTGCTATGGTTCCTATTTTTTATTTGTATTTTATTTTTATTTATTAATTATGCAGATCAAGAGGGAAATTTCGATTATGAAGCTAGTCAGGCATCCATATGTTGTTCGTCTGTATGAGGCATGTGATATTTTCTTTTTCCCTTCTTATATAGTATGTTTGGAATAACTTATTCCTTGGCAAAAAAAAAAAAAAACTTTTAATTAAAGGATTGCTACAAGAGATTTTGGCAAAGAAACGGATTTTTTCATTTCCAAACTAACTACCTTAAAAGGTCATTAAGGATCTGTTTGGTTTAATTACTTGTTTTCCAATTCATGATGAATCGACGATTATCATTGAAGTGTTAAATATGGTACCAATTATCAAGTTTTAGAACCCTTTTCTGGCAATAAAATCAAAATGATAGAAAGTTCCGCTCATTAATAGCTTGGAGGGAGAAACAATATTGGAAAATCATTTCAGAATTTGTCGTGGTTTTCTAGTACACTTTTTCCCATGAAATGTTATAGAAGAAGGTGCACAATGTCTTAATATTTTCTATGATAAGTCTTTTAATGTTTGTCTTGTTGGCTTCACCACTCAATGCTCAACTCTTTCTTCTTTGATATATGACTCTCTTCAGGTTCTAGCAAGCCGTACTAAGATTTATATCATATTGGAGTTTATTACAGGTGGTGAATTGTTTGATAAAATTGTGAGTAGCTCAAGGTGGATTTATGCTATAAGCTTTTAGTGTGACTTTTATCAATAATTTTCTCAGTATTGATGTTGCTAATAAAGAAAGTAATGGTGTAGGTAAGCCATGGGCGTCTCAGTGAAGCTGATTCTAGAAGATACTTCCAACAGCTTATTGATGGTGTAGATTATTGCCACAGTAAGGGTGTTTACCATAGAGATTTAAAGGTTTGTGTTGAATGGGATCTGGAATTCTGTCTTCATATTTATCATGATTTCTGCTAAGTATTTTCTCTTACTTTCTGCAGCCTGAAAATCTCTTACTTGATTCACAAGGAAATATAAAGATTTCAGATTTTGGTTTGAGTGCATTTCCAGAACAGGTGAGAGATTGCTAACAAATAATTATAAAAATTGTCTTTAATTCATGCGCATGAAATCAAATGCTATTCAAATGTTTTCATACTCTTGTTCAATGTTATTTTGTGAAAAATCTCAGGGGGTCAGTATGCTTCGGACAACTTGCGGGACTCCAAATTATGTAGCCCCTGAGGTAATACATGGTTGGCCTACTTCGTTTTAATAACATGTTGGAATCAACTTTTCCATAAACACTTCTAAGAAAAGAAAAAAGTGAAATACATTTTTTCATAAACTAAATTCAGCTTATTAACCAACTAATTTGTATAAGCTCTCTCAAATTTGGTTCTTCAAAATAATATTTTTAATTTAGGTATAAGCTAGTTTTAGTTTATGGGGAAGTTTTCATTTTTTTTTCCTTAATTTTTTTTGAAGTGCTTGTTGAAAAATTTATTGAAATAGATCTAAATGATTCCATGTCATCTTCTGCTACTGACTATTTTTTGAGCTTGGCCTTTGCATTTAAAGCTTATCTTTATGACTTCAGGTCCTCAGTAAAAAGGGTTATAATGGTGCTCCAGCAGATGTTTGGTCCTGTGGAGTTATCCTCTATGTTCTATTGGCTGGATATCTTCCCTTTGACGAACTTGATCTAACGACTTTGTACAGTAAGGCATGAATTTATATACATGGCAAATATGTGTTTTACTGCGTAAGAGATAGGATCCCCTGTTGCAAATGTCTTAAACTTTTTTCTTGCATATAGTCACTGCTGTTGTTCTTGTGATACAAACTTTCTTCATGGTGTCAAATGCTCAGGAAACACAGCTTTGTCTAACAGTTTCTTTTTACCAAAGATGTTTTGTTCAAAATGAAATCTTAGATTATTATGAACGGTTCTGAACTGTTTTCTTATTCCTGTGCAGATTGAGAAAGCACAGTTTTCATGCCCGGCTTGGTTTCCTGTGGGGGCAAAGTCTTTAATGCACAGAATTTTGGAGCCAAACCCTGAACATGTAAGAATCGGCCTCATTGAGTAAATTTTTTTATTCATAATGTCATAAGAGCGTTGAGACACTGCTTTTCAATGTTATTTATAGTTAATGTTGTCTGTCTGTGCACAGAAGCAGAAAACGAGTTTCGTTTCTGTGATGTGGTTACTTGTTGCATTACAAAGCCTAAGAGTGTGATGATACATAGTTGTCAAGCATAAGTATGATCTTCACTATTTTCCTGTAAAAAGAAATGAAAAATGTTTATCACTAATAAGTTTATCCTATGGAAGGATATGATAATAACTTTAGTTTACCTGTAATCAGTACGAAAGTTTCATGTATGTTTTGATAAACTTCAAGAATGCATAAAAAGTAATATATTACTGGTTTTTTTATCTTGAAGGGAAATAGTCTTTGGAGCTCACCCTTTTAGTTTTCATTAATAATTCGTAAGGAAGTAAAAATGAAATTTTGTGCTTGTGAATACTGTAAGTGGCCATGACCATGAGATCTCAGAAAACATTTTCTATTTTTAGTTTACCTGTAATCAGTACGAAAGTTTCATGTATGTTTTGATAAACTTCAAGAATGCATAAAAAGTAATATAGTGCTGGTTTTTTTTTATCTTGAAGGGAAATAGTTTTTGGAGCTCACCCTTTTAGTTTTCATTAATAATTCGTAAGGAAGTAAAAATGAAATTGTGGTTGTGAATACTGTAAATGGCCATGACCATGAGATCTCAGAAAACATTTTCTATTTTTACTTTGTTTTTTCTTTTAACTACAAAAATATTTTTTTTTTCACTTTTTATTCTTGTCTTTAAAAGCTTGAACTGGGAACAATGCGAACAAAAAATAAAAATAAAATAAAAGTCGTTTCATTGTTTTCTATATAAACTTTTGAAAACTGAAAATAAAATAAAATATGATTGTATTTTTTTATAATTAAAAAGGTAAGACAAAAATCGTTATTTTCTAACCAAGGGGCCTTATCTTATTACTGAGAAATGTATGCGTTCTCTTATAAATAGAAAACGAGAAAAAGAAAATAATAGAAGGTGTTTTCGATTCAATTTTAGAAAAATGACAACAAATAGAAATACGTGATGTTTTTGTAACTAAAGTAAAATTGTTTTTTATCAAAGGCCTTATCCTGCTGGTGAGAAATCTAAAGGCTCTCCATAAAGACAAATTAGACGAAATTATATTTACCAAATACTTCTTCCTGTTCTAGATTATTGGTTCCATTAATATAAAAAAAATGCTTTGCATTTCAAGGATTTTTTTTCTCATTTTCTGTTGCAGAGTATGTTTTAGTTTACATGAGTATGATATATTCATAATGTATTAATCTTAATATTCTAATGGATTTAGTCTTTCCTTCTAATACTTGTTTGTTTCTCACAACTTTCTTTCCCATTCTCATTGCTGTCTGGGGTTTCAGCGTATAACCATTCAGCAGATAAGGAATGATGAGTGGTTTCAAAAGGGATATGTTCCAGTCAGTCTCCTCGAGTATGAAGATGTAAATCTGGATGATGTAAATGCTGCATTTGACAATGTTGAGGTGTGTTTACTCTTTAATTCTGCTTTGGGTCAAGTTTAATTTTATACTGTCTATTTAAGTTAATTCACCAGAACTTTTCCAAATGTACTCGAGGAGAGAATCCTAGCATGCATTTATATTAATATAAATGCTCTGTTCTGCTATCTTCCTTTATTTTTTTTCATAATTAGTTCAACGCTACAAAATAACAGAACTAAGCAAATAAATGGTAGAGCTTTAGTATTAATGTACTCAAACCTACGGTGTAATCAAATATCAAAAGATCTATGATGATGGAAATATTAACAGAAAGGAACTGATTCAAGTGCAAAAACTATCACACTGTTTGTCTTTATTAATTTTTCTTCTCTTCAATTCCGGAAGCTTGCTTTTTCCTTATGCTTTCATGTGGAATATATCTTCTCAGTCATGTTAACATATTGATTATTTTGTCACTGTAGGATCAGAGCACTGATCAACAATGTGAGAATGACAACATGGGTCCTCTAACTCTTAATGCTTTCGACATGATAATTTTATCTCAAGGCTTAAACCTTGCAACCTTATTTGATCCCGGAGAGGTATTTAATGTTTGTGCCATTTTTTAAATAATCATTTGTGCAAACAGCCAAATAATTGCCGATGTAACCTATTAATAAAACTTTGCATAAAATCCTGATCAAGTATTGGGACAAGCACAATAAGGTGCATTATTGCACATCCCATCTTCTGTATCTTGAGGTGTGAATCATGTTTCTCTTTTATCCTTACAGGATTCTGTTAAATACGAAACACGCTTCATCAGTCAAAAACCTCCAAAAGTGGTTTTATCAAGTATGGAAGTTGTGGCACAATCAATGGGATTTAAGACGCATATTCGCAACTACAAGGTTTGTAGCCTGTAATGCATACTTAGTAAATTGTATCGTTTTACTGCTCTTACACCGTCCCACCTTAGTTGTTCTTAACTATTTTGTATCATTTGTTCGCTTATTTACTCCGAAAATTTTACTGATAGAACACTGATTTAAATCACATAAAATGCTTGGAATACCACATTATTTGCTGTCATCCATGCAGAGATGAATTCTGTGTCCAAATTAAAAGACAACACATATATTTCATCTTTATATACACGTAACTGCTCCTAAGTTTTTTCCCTAAACTGTTAACATGACGGTCACTATTTGAACAAAATATAATAATACATTACTGCTAATAACAGTTACTATTATACATATTTTGATATAATGTACTACTACTACTTTCTACCAAATAACTGTCATAATTGCACCTAACAGTTGGTTTCCATCTTCAACTTAAATACTTAAAAGAGCTAAATCTGAAAAAAAAATTTGCCGCAGTTTCTTAATTATATTAATCTGAACCGATATTGCTCTACATTTTCAGATGAGAATAGAGGGTATTTCAGCAAACAAGGCTTCTTATTTCTCCGTTATACTCGAAGTAAGTTCCTATTTTCTTCTGGCTTTTGTAAGTCCCTAAATATTGTGGCTAACAAATTAATTCATTTCCTGGTCGCTTTTCGCTTAAGCAGGTTTTTGAAATTGCTCCTACTTTCTTCATGGTGAACATCCAGAAGGCAGCTGGAGATGCCTGTGAATATCTCAAGGTCAGTTTTTGAGTATGCTTTCATTGTTGGTGTGGTCTCACCTCCTCCCCCTTCATTTCTTAATTGTAATTTATGACCAAAAAGTAGCTCGTGGATGTTGCAGTTCTACAAGAACTTTTCTAGCAATCTTGAGGATATCATGTGGAAACCACCCCATGAGAAAAGTAAATTAAGGAACTCTAAGACTAATTGCAAAGAGTAGTAGTTCCGTCACCTGCTGTATCATATACTACGATTGAAAGGTGGAGAAAAAACAAGAAAAACATGGTTATGGAGAGCACCTGAGCTTGCACATCTTTGAGGTTAAAAAGCCAGCTCGGCTAGTTTTTTTAACCATTCCAACCCTTTGTTATCCCTATAGAGATAGAAAGCCAATAAATAGGAATCAGTTATAAAAAAAATACTTCTAGAATTTTACAAGGTCTACTATGTGTTTGTAAATCTCTTTTTATCTCCGTTTTTTTGGCTCGCCATTACATTGCATCCTGTTCGTATAGTGAAAAGGGTGCTAGAGATTCAGTTGCCACTGTTGTAAGTACACTGAAGTTAAGCAAGAGTTATGCTAGATGTGATTAATGATAGGAAACAAATTAAATGTTTTTATTAGATGAGAGTGAAGATTGGTGAGATTTAAACTTATTATATTATTGTTAATATTTTTTCTACCTTCAATTATTGAAATTATTCTTAATTCTGCATTTATTATAATTGTAGTTATTATTTTGTATTGTAAAAATCTTTTAAGAAGGACGATAATTTTATTAGGTGCAAATCTTTTTATTTGAAGACTTCATCTTTAGGATCAAATTATCCCCCATCTTGAGAGAATTTATTCTCGAATTTGGTGGTTCTTTATCCTCATCAGTTTTTTCTTTGTGTTGGGTTTTGAAGGTTTTTTCTCTTTCAAAGGTTGAGATTTTCTAAGCTAGTCTTCAAAATATTCTTTGAAATATTTTGTATTTCTTTTTGAACCCAAAGAAAAAGTAGATTGTTGGAAATTATTTTATTTTTATTATTTATCTATGTCACCTCTATATGCTAGATCAAGAGGTTGTGTGTGTTTTTTTTTTTCAGGAGGAAGCTCTTGATTTTTTCTTGGTACTCATGAACTTCTCTAGAAGTTATTGAAGTGAGGGAATATTTCTTTTCCTCAATGAAAGGTGAATTTATTGGTGTAGTCATTATAGTGAATCTTCTCTTATATCTAGTATCTACTAAGAATCTTCCAACATTTTATTAGAAAAATGTTTTTTTTTTACTCTAGTTCAAATTCAAAAGGTAAAATATATAATTAACTAGAATTAATAAGACAAATTCATCACAAAATTTGAAAAAAAAAACACTTTATTCATTAGGAGAAATTTTAGTACGACTTTTACAAAATGAATACATCATACTTCTACTAGAAAGAATTAATCTACCATCAATCAAGGATCTCTCATATTGGCTTTATCTAATGACCAAAGTTAATAAACTAAAGAATGGTGTTATCCATCATAGGTCTTTTTTGTCTCAGCTTTTATTGCAGCATAAAAAAATACCTTTATGCATCACTCTTGGAATGAGTTCAATGTGTATGATAAAAAAATCTTCATCTAAGATTCTTATGTCTTTTAATGAGATGGTTGACCGGTACTCCATATCCGAATCTGAGAAATCAAAGTGTAACAGATTCTTTTGTGTTTTTTGTGAGGGGTGACAACTTCATTTGGTATAAGAGAGGCCTTGTAGTCTAATTCTCTCTTATTTTCTTTGTCAGTATCTGACTTGACAAGAAATTGCGGAGGCTGCCTTTAAAAAGTTAATTCTTTAGCAGGAATAACCATAGTTTACTTGTTTGAAATCATGGCATGACAATGAGAAACAACCTCCTTATTACATGTTGTAACATGCTGAAAGAATGGATTGGGTGCCATTCCAAAATAAGTTAATTCTTTATCAGGATCAACATAGTTTTTCTATATATTATATATTTTTTCTAATTATTATACTATTGTTTTTATTGTATTTTTTGTAATTAAAATGGTAAAACAAAAATCGTTATTTTCTAACCAAGCGGCCTTATCTTATTACTGAGAAATCTATATGCTCTCTTATAAATAGAAAACGAGAAAAATAAAAGAATAAGGTGTTTTCGATTCATTTAAAAAAAAATAAAATTCAACAATGGGATGTTTTTGTAACTAAAAGTAAAATTTAAAGAAAAATGACACTTTATTCTTTGGGAGAATTTTTACTTTTACAAAATTGAATACATGATACTCCTACTAAAAAGAATTAATCTATTATCACTCAAGGATCCATCATATTGGCCTTATCTAATGATCATAACATAATAAACTATTCTAACAACCAAAAGTTAATAAACTAAAGAATAGTGTTATCCATCACATGTCTCCTCTGTCTCATCTTCTATTGTAGCATAAAAAATTATGCATCACCCTGGGAATGAGTTGAAGATGTATGATCAAAAAAATCTTCATCCAAGATTCCTATGTCTTTTAATGAGATGGTTGACCAGTACTCCATATCTGAATTTGAAAAATCAATGTGTGACAGATCCTTGTGTGTTTCCTTGAGAGGGGTGGGAACCTCATTTGGTATAAGAGAGGCGTTATTTTCTTTGTCAGTATCTGACTTGACAGGAGAATTGGGAAGACTGTCTTTATAACTTAATTCTTTATCAGGATCAACCATAGTTTCCTTGTTCGAAATCACAGGCACAACCTCATTACATGTTGTAACAGGTTGAAAGAAATTATTGGGTGTCGTTCCAGGATGTATTTCTAATGCTGATGAGTTGGTGGAAACTTGGGATCCTGTAGTTGCTGCATTCACAACTAATGATTCAGTCTTTGACAGTGGAAGTGTGTTCAGACCTGAGAGTGATGACAAGTAAGAGTGTAAAAATTAAATTTGTAAAATAACAAACAACAACATTATATACTTCATATGGATAGAAGTGATAAAATATGAAATACGAAGAATACTAGAAAAAGAATAGAGAAAGTTTGCTTGTTCAAGATAAAACTACTAAAGAGTGAAAAAATACAATCAAATGAAAAAAAAAGAATAACTAAAAATAAAAAAGAATTATTGAAGATAAAAGTTATAAAAAAAATAATTTTTATTAAAAGACTTTTGTTTCTCTAGTTATAAATAAGAAGGAAGTAGTTCTATTTATATTACTTAAGAAATAATATAGATTTTTAATTAATTTGAAAATAATTCTAGACTTCTCCTACCTATCCTATTAGGTATTATTGTAAAATAATAATAATAATAATAATAAATTTTATATATTTATCAAATAATAATAATAATAATAATAAAATATTAATAACAATAAAAAAATTAATAATTTAAAAATAATAGTGAAAATAAGATCATTATAAAAATAAATATTAATAATATTAAAAACTAAAAACAATGATAAAATTATAAATAATATTTATAATAATAAAAATAATAAAAAAATAATAATAACAATAATAAAATAAAAAATTATAATAATAATAAAAAGAATTATAAAATAATAATATTATTATTAATTTAATTTTAACTATAATTTTATTTTTTTAAAAATATTTTATCAATTATACCTATCATATTATTTACAAACGGTTATAAACTTTATCTTTTTTAACTATCTTTTCCTTAAATTAAACAACCAAACTTCTGACACACTTTCATCTCAAATCATTTCAAATATAGTTAATCCGAAATCAACTGAACTCTACTCCCTAAAATGTATTCTTTAATTCAAACAAAACTTAAAGAAGTTTATAGATTATGGTAGATATATCCAAACAAATCAACTGTATTTTTAACAAAACCAATTATACCTTGAACTTTATTTTTCTTTCCAGGTGGTCTGCCACGAGGTCTTTTCGCAAGTGTATGCTCATGCACTGCTTCTGCATTTTTTCTTTTGTTACACTGTTGGGACTGTACATGATATGTGTTTGTGTCCTGTACATATACACCTAACAAAAAGAAAAGGCTAAAATTACTCGTAAACAAGACTTGAAAACAAAAAAATTACCTTTTTAATTCAGTGTTAACTGCGGAAAGAACTTTTTACCAGAAGGGTTGTTGGGTTGATGAAAAACTGCATAAGGTGCATTTGTAAAAGATATTGGCATCCTAAACGCATTATAAGTATTCACGGCATTTTGCATGTCTTCCAACAATTTCTGAACTTTATATTTTTCTTGTATCATCACCTTTCTTGATCCGATATCAATTTTTGGAGCTTCAAACATAAATAATCCGCCAGTATATTCTCTAAATTCAAGGAAGTCCTCTGTACCTAGAAAAAAAATAGAAGGCTTAAATATAAAATATTATTGTTTGTACACGTGATTAAACATAGTTAATGTTGTACGTACTTTTAACATTCACAATTAGATTTTCAGGAAAATTTCTTATTTTTCTTAGTGAGTTTGTTTGTATGATACTGTTATTAGATATTTTTGAATATAGTTAGCCGGATTATATATAATTTATTGGGTGAGTTCAAGATAGAGATTACACATGAATACAATTAGTGATTGTAATATAATCAATTGAACTGAATATGTAAAGGATTGAAACATCCCTAAAATATTTTATCTTATTTAATTTATTTTTCACACTTAAAAAAATGTGCATATAGAGAATGAGAAAGAGTTGTAGACTTTTAAGGTAGAAAAAGGAAAACCTGATTGAGTGATGAAGCGGCAAAGAGGGAGGAAGCCTCTATCTGAAAGGTGGCACGTGTTTGAGACAAATTATTAGAGAGGTACTGGTCCACTGAGAATGCAACTTGAGATGATGAAATAGTAATCCTTTCCATCGACTCTCGCATTCTCACATTTACTTGTATCATTATTTTCTTTTGTGGGAGAGAGTAATTTCAAACTTTGGATAATCAAAGCAAAGGTAATGTCAAGGGAAGAATTCACTTATTTAAAGACACAATCAGGAGTAAATTTTCTTTCATTAATATTTTATATTTTTTCCGCTTTTATATTCCTTTTCCCTTTTTATCATGTTTTTACTATTTCAAATATTTCTCTTTTTATCATTCTTTTCACTTTTTAAATATTTCCCTCCTTTTTAACGTTTTTGACTTCTCTAAATTCATCTCAAATTTTAACAAAATTTATCATTCCTTTTTAATTTTCATATAAAAGACTACCAACATCCAGACAATATTCATTATAACTGGAAGACAATTTTAGAGTAATTATTCGTGTTATAAAGTTTATATTGGTTTATTTAGAGTATCAATATACAATTTTCACATATTTAAAGAGAAATCTCTTTATTAAAGGAGAAATCTCTTTATTAAAAGAGAATCTGTTTATCATTTTATTTATTGAGTAATTTCAGTACATACTTAGGGGAATGCAAATCATCTTTACTTTCATTGAGATGTTACTCCAAAACTAATTTACTCTTGCATGTTCTTAGTAATCACTTTACCAAATAAACTGTATGATCAACTAGTTAAGTGTTAAGACTAAAGATCATCTGCAACTGTCTTATTAATTTATGTTACAATTTGAAGGTTAGGTAGATATTAACAAGGTATGTCACTCTAAATTTAAATTTCTTAATTACCTAATTGAAGAAAGTATTCTGTCTTTTTAACTGCTGAAATCAGATCATAATTGGTGGTACTCTGTTTGGCTTCCAAGAAATTTTCAGCAAACCTTGTAATGAGTAATTGTCGGACCAACAAGTTCATATGGCTCGCTTGGATACATTGAATTCCAGATTTTCTCACTTTCCTCTTTGTTGGTTCCTGAGTTGAAGATAACGCATTCCAACTTAATTATATTATTAAGGTTTAATTAAATTTTAAGTGTATCATAAATTTGGATATTTTCAATTAAGTCTTTATTAAAAAATTCATTCTATTGACTATTCAATTTTTTTTATTTTCTAATTAAGTTTCTGTTTAATTTTGTTGTTATCATTGTGTGACATAAGGTTATCTTGTCCTATCATATTGTTTACTGGTCTACATGTGTGTTAAGAAATATAGATTTTGTGGTTAAAACTATATTATGGTTAATGTAAAACAATAAATATTTTTCATTGTTTTCGTTGAAAACATGTTAGATGACAAGGTTGTCATGTCATGTTCCTTAATATCTTTTACATCATTACTTACTATGACCAATATATCATCATCACTATTATTACTGATCTTGATCTGATTAATTACGAGTTTTATGACACACTTAGCACGTGAATTTTTTTTTATTATACAAAAGACCTAATCACATGAATGTTTCAATTTGCATGAGTTGATCTCATAAACAAAACTCCTAACTTGCTTTGCATTTGATCCTAATCCTTATTCTTTCATTTTGTGTCAATTTAATATCCTTCCTCTTTAGAAATACCATAATCCTTATTCTTTCATTTTGTTTCAACATAACATCCTTACTCTTTCATTTTGTTTTCATTTTGTTTCAACCTAACATCCTTACTCTTTATAAATGCATGTTTTACTATGGCCTATATGACTTCTCAGGAAATACAAAATCTATCCCAACTTTGAATTGAAAATCTTTATTCAATTCTTTTCTCTTAAATATCATCAAGGTTCTTCTTACATTGATTACTCACTATGTAATTTTTCATTAGCATAATTATCACTTATGTCACAACTTTTATCATCTCTTTTAATACTTAACATCACTTTTGCATTTTCCTTGGAGATTGATTTCAGTACCTACCCATATATAATTCTATATCTTCTGTTTTACTTCAAAGATGTTTAAGACTTTGGAACAGTCAAACAATACAATCATACCCAAGTTTGTAATCAGCAACCACCGTTTAGTGTTGATATTTGGGATTCTTTCTGAACATATAACATTAATAAAAAAGTTTCAGTAAACTCAAAAAATCCAATGTTTCACATTTTCTACGAAGCGAAGATCATCATACCGTGTAAGCCATTTGTACATTGTTTAACACATGTTAAAAGATTTCATGTGTAGTAATCCATGCTCTAAACTTTTGGGAAGCTATAATCACAAAAATTTGAAGCTTATCAGTGTAGTTTGACGTGTTATATTAATAAGTATTGAAATGTGAAAAAAAATTTATCAACTTTCGATTCGATTGGAACACATGAACTTTTAGCTGCTGCTTTTAGAGAAGACCACAAAAATTTCCACAAGAGCATTTTCCATTGACAAATTTGTGAAGCCTCTTACTGTCTCTAACGATGATTTCCCTACCACTCAGTGTTGAGACATACTTAATAAAATTATGGCTATCCGTGCATAATAAGGTGCTCTTGACAACTCTTACTGCAGAAGAATTTGGCAAGTTCTCCAACCCAAATGTAATGGCCAACTTCTCGCTATGATAAATGGTAGGGGAGGATGTCTTTTCCCCCTCCTCTTCATCAAGAGTTTCCACACTTGGTAGCATCTCGTATCCAAGACTCTTTGCTTTGGCAAGTAAATCTTCCAATGATTTACATATTCTTGTTTTCTCTACATGTGTTTTGTCACTGGTTTCAAACGAATACACTTTGTCTTTAATACTAATCCAGCTCCAATCCTTCAATTTTCCGACATTCTCCTCTTTCATCATCTTCCTCACCCTTGAAACATCCTCAAAACGCTCAGCTGAGTGGTACATATTCAACAACAATACATATGTCTCTGTATCTTTTGGTTTGAGACTTAGCAACTGTTCAGCAGCATAAAACCCCAATTCCAGATTCCCATGGCTTCTACAACCAGCAATGAAGATTGACCAAATAGGCTCACTAGAAGCACAATTCATTTTCTTAATGAAATTCAGAGCTTGCTCCAGCCTACCTAACCTCACAAACATATTAACCATGATCTCACAATGGTCCATAACAGGCGTAATTTTATATTTCTTTTGCATAATCTCAAAGTAGTTGAGTGCTTGATTGAGCATTCCAGCATGGCTGCATGCTGCTAAAACACCCACAAAAGTAACTGCATTTGGTTTAACTCTTGTGAGTCGCATATCCTCAAAAAGATGCAATGCTTGTTGTGACATACCATGCTGTGAAAAACCTGTAATCATAGAAGTCCATAATATCATAGTTCTAGTAGACATCTCCAGAAATGCTTTGCTGGCCCTCTCAATGCTACCACACTTATTGTACATGTTAACGAGTGAAGTACCTACAATCACATCTGACAAGAACCCAGCTTTCATAATCTGCGCGTGAATTTGTTCCCCTTGCTCCAAAGCAACAATTCTACTACAAATAGTCAAGACGCTGGAGAAGGTATATAGATCAGGTTTAATGTCCGACTGATTCAACTTGGAGAAAAATTTCAGTGCTTCACTTCCACTTTCAAATGCAGAAAGATTATCCTTTGTGAGTTCCATCATCTGCGCATGTCCGGCAATCATTGCATTCCATGTAACCAAACTGACATCATCCATTCCATTAAACAACCTTTGAGCCTCACCAATACAACCATTTTTTATGTACAAATACAACAAAGAATTCCTGACATGTAGGTTTGATTCATACCCAAATTTAACACACAACGCACGAACCTGTGTCCCAAATTCTAGAGACTGAATTCCACAACACTGGCTCAAGACACTGGTTAAAGTGAACTCATTAGGCTTTATATCCTCAGAAATCATCTCAAGAAAGAGTTTCAACCCCTTCCCAGCTGCACCATTGTCACCACAAGCAGAAACAGCTGAAGTCCATGAAACTACATTCTTTTCCCTTATTCTCCTGAATGCTTTCAGAGCATACTCCAACCTGCCACATTTGGAGTATAAACTACAAAGCGCATTGCCAACGTTGGTGTCAAACTCAACATGATATTTGATTGTGTAAGCATGAAATTGATCTCCTAACTTAAGAGAGTACAAAGAAGCACAAGCATTTAGAACAACAGCAAGAGTGAAAGCAGAAGGGTAACTTCCTGCATGCAACATCTCTTGAAAAGCATGAACGGCATGCTTTGGCAGCGAGTTCTGCGCATAGCCTGCTATTAACGTGGTCCATGCCACCACATTTCTTCTAGGCATGCTGTCAAACACCTTGCGAGCATCATCCATGTTCCCACATTTGGCATAAACGTCGACCAAAAATGACATGACATAAACGTCTTCATGAGCACCCGTTTTCATGGCATGACCATGAACAATTTGTGCGTCGGAATTGGAGCACTCGTCTCTGCATTGTTGCAATAAGTGAAAGTAGAAAGATTGCTCCACCTCCTCTGTTCCCTCTCTGGTCAATGAAAGTGCTTCCCGAAAATCCAAACTGGTGAATCTTTGGCTTTTCTGGAAGGAAATGCTTTGACCCTGAAATTTGCATTTCTGATGTGAGTATTTTTTGTCTGAACAGTTCTTATGCATTGAATACAACCAATTACAAGTTCAAAACGATATTGAAATAATTTCACTACAGACTTCAACACTTATAATCATTTATAAACACTGAACTATACAAGACCCGTTCTCTGAAGCAATAACCAATATTGAACACAAAAATGGCTGCACAATAGACCAAATATATGTGATGCGATTTCTTGTTTAGTGAGCAATTTTATGCATACACCCAATAGAAGGCTTAAAATGATGTCGAAAAATTCCACTACAGATTCAAAAAACTGGTACTTCTACAAATAAATTTACGATTGAAATAGTTACAAAATTAAGCAATAACATTAACATACTTCTAAATAAAATCTACCACCTGCTTTGCTTCAAAATTACAAAAATGGTGTAAATTAAATAAATAATACTAACATACTAGTAAAAATTTTCCTAAAGTAACGAAAAGTATTTAAATTTAGAGACCAAAATGACAGTCTAACAGTACTACGTTATGAACTTCGAGACAACAAAGTGGTTTATCTCAAGTAAAATGTGGTTAACCCCTTCAAAGATATGTTTGTTAGAGAAGTGAAGTGAATGTTATGAATAAGTTACAGAAAGAGAGAGAGTACCTTCTCTGTTGGATAGGAGCTTGGCGAGTATTTTCTAGAATGTTCGTGGAGCTTCAGAGTTGCAGTGACGGCAGCCGAAGAGAAAGAAGCCATGTTAACGATTGAGTATATGAATCTATGACTCAATCTATGAGTGTGAAAGAAAGAAAGGGGAATTATGGTATGAGTTTACGATTTGTTGCATGATTGTGTTGTTTGGTCGGATAAAAATTGTGGGAAAGGATATCTCATCTCAACCACTCGATTAGAATGGCAACTGAAGTAGGAAATAAGGTTAAAATAATGAACTTCCCTTAGATTTTTGGTGCGGTTTTTATTTCTTTTGAGTTTGCTTTTTGTGAATTTTTCTCATTCATATATTGTTCTTTTGATCAGAATTGGTTACACTGTGATGGTGATGTTTGAGGGGGGAGATTTTAATGGGTAATGTTTTAAGAGCTATCAATGAAAATGTTAGATTTTAAGATTCGAATTTTGAATTGTTTATAATTATAGGAATTATTTCAACCATCAATTAAATATTTTGGCTGGGGACTTTATTCTACGTTCTCATATAAAGAGATACTAGTTTTGTAACTATTTTGTGTGTTATTTTTTATTAGATAATTTTATCTTTTATTAAATTAAAATAATTTTATTATTTAATAAAATAGATAATCATACAATTTTCAGTAATTATATAATGTTCGACTCAAAAAAACATCATAAATGATTATATAACTTCTTATTGTCTATTCTTAAAAAAAATTATATATTTTTTAAAATCCTATTATTTTAATATAATAAAAAAGTAGACACACAAACAACACAAAAATGTATGGGTTTTCACTGCTTTATAATAGATTTGTTGGCTTTTATAATAAAATAACAACGCATGAAAATTAAAAAATTTATTTCATTTTGTCAAAAAAAATAGTATTATGTATGATATAGTCGCTTGCAACCCTAAACCATCACATTGACTCTTATGCTAATAGGTCATTTATTAAATTTTAATTATTACGTTTTATATACTTTTGAATCTAGTTAAGTTATATGAATATATATTTTATGACGGTTGAAAGAATTTAGATGTTTTATAGTATTTATAATAAGTAATTACTATATACGGTCTTATTGACCAGATTAAGTGTTTAACTGCATCAAGTCATAAAAATGATCAAATAATTTCTTGATAAATATTAAGGGTTTAAATTTTTTTCCAACTACGATAAAATTTATGATTAAATATGGTTTTATGATGAATGGTCTAATAGTTAGTTTGATAAGAAAACAAGCAAGTTTATGCAATTTTGTTTTAGTCACAATTAATTGTATGTATACAAATATGTTTGAATTGTTTCCTTAAGCAAAACAAAGACAAGAGCTATGGAAGAATCAAATTCAATTTTTGAAAAGATGTAACATCTTCTAGAGTATATATAAAGACAATAAGTTGAAGAGGAAGAAAACACATTGACAAATATAATTATTTCTATTGACCTTAAAGTTCCAGAGTGTGAGTTATAGTCTTATAATTCTTCACTTTGTAAAATTCACCTGTTAGCTTAATTTGTATAATTATTAAGAATGTTTACTTTTTTTTTTTTTTTGGAGTTCTTAATCTCAAGGAAGATTAAGAAGGTGGAACAAGTGTTTCTGTACTAATATGATCAAGAGTGGTTTGTGTTGAGACCCTAGACAATCTGGTCGATCTACCTAGGCGGTCCTTAAATCTATAAACGATCTATTGAGACCATGTACAATGTATACCACACGAAACAGTTTAATTACCAGAAGATCACATGTGAAATTTATGTTTTATGATAACAAAAACAAATTGACTGAATGATTTATTTATATTTTGAATGTTCTAACACTATATTATACAACTGAAGTACATAGTAAACTATCTGACTGTCTAAAGCATGCATTCATGACAGACAATCCGATAAGATTGGTTAAGTACATAACAAAATTCAAACTAAATGCTTTATTTTTTATTTGGATTATATGTTTTATATGTTATTTAAATGACCTAACAACGATCATCTGAAAGCTGCAATATATAGTAGATTCTTCGAATGTTTATAGTTTTGTTCACAATAGACACTTTGATGAAGGATCTGAACATGTAACAGGTTTTAATTAAAATATTTAAAGAAAATCTTCTTAATACATATAGCTACTAAAAACGAATTCAATTAAAGAAATATTATATCTAAAATTGAAAAATATTTCAATATGCATTTTTATGGAATGACTCTGTTTGATCTTATTTTTCATATATCTTTAAATCTATTTTTCCCTAAATAGATGTTCAAATTATATCTTGCAAATATCTTTGTGATATATTGTGAATACCTATAAACCTTTTTTAAATCAGAGATGCATCGCTTGAAAATATCAAGTACTCTCTTCTTAGCATCATGTATTATCTAGAACAAAAAGATTTTTCTAATTATGTTTTAATTTGTTTTACTAACCCGTATTACAAATACTTCTGAATTAGTTTCTTAAAAAAATTTTCAAAGTAAAAAAAAATGAAAAATTGCAAATCCAAGTTTTCTATTTTGAGCTCGTCACCAAAAAGATGAAGATATAGAAATATTGCATAATCCAAACTTAACCGATTCAGTATTAAAGGACGAATTTGAAAAGTTATATAAAGGGGTTGAAGGTGAAGAAAGAAAGCAGCAGGGCAAGTTGTTCAATTCAAGTTATTCTTTGTGCTCTCTTTAAGAGTGTTCTTTATTTTCTCGAGTATTTTTAATCTCAGGGGGAGGTTTAGAAGGTATAACCTAAAGAGATTTGTTTACTTGTGATAACTTGGAGATATTTGTTTAATCATTGTGACATAGAGAGTTTGATTACTCATTGTAACAAGTGTTTTGGTGGTGAAAGCTCTTGAACAGTTGACTTAAGAAAACTGAATGTAGTCTGAATTTGGGTGAACTAGGATAAATTTTTGTATGTTATTCTCTCTTTGCTCTTGCTCGTTGCTTTACTTTGTTTGATTTGACAAATTGTCTAAACATTTCTATTAGACTAACTAATTTGTTCTTATTAGATGGTTTATCAAACAATCTAGTTTTATTTGTTGCAAAAAAAAAAAAAATAAGGTTTCGTTCAACTCTCCCTTCTAGAGCCAACTACACCTACAATTTATGTACCCAAATTGTAATATTTTGATTATGAGTGAAACCTCTTAAGCAATCTATTTAAGAGAGAACCAATAACCCGTGTGTTTAGGTGAACCAGCTTAGAAATATATTGTGTTGTTTGTTTTGTTTGTTTTTAGACAGTTTAGTTTAATCCATTATAAAAAGAGTATAACACTCTATTCAACCCTCTCATAGAGTGACTTGTTCCAATATAGTCGATTCTATATTAAATTTTATTGATCCAAACATTTCTAAATTTATATTTATGATATTTTTATCAATTGTAAAATTAATTATAAGAAAAATACTTGAAAAAAAATTCCTAAAAAATTGTTATTTAATATAATATGATATGGTGATTATATATTGTATTAATTTTTGTGCTCTATTAATCAAAACAATGCATTATTTATTATATTTATCCTTTATTATATTATTCTTATATTTTCATTTTGTCTATTTATCTTTTAATTTAAACATTCACAAATAAAATAGTTATCATAGCAAATGGAGTAAAAATGAGTATGAAAATGAACTATGAAAATACAAAATGTTTTGTATTAAAGATTTGTATAAAACTGAACTTAATAGTTTTACAAAATAAACTAAAAAGAAATAGTTCAAACAAAATCAACCAAGTTATTATGTTTTAGTTCAATGAACCACAATATATATGTTTTAGTTGAATTCTAAGTTTTTTCAGAAGTTAAATTGATTTTATAATCAAAATAATATTCTCATCATACTGAATAAGAAAACAAAAAAATTATAATTCTATTTATTTTAATTTAAATTGATACATTAATTTATTAATGTTTCTAATAAAATAATATGAATATTGAAATCTTATAACAGAAATAAATAGATCATCATTAAAAAGTAAACCTTTTACATGGTAACAAACAATATGCTGCCATTTTTTATGTAGGTGCAATTTATTGGGATTCCATTTTTAATATTAAAAATTAAAATCATATTGTATAACTCATTTAATTTACGAATAAAAAATCCCAATTGAAAACTCATGTAAAGAAACCAATGGTTTTAAAAATAAACAGTAGATGATTATGTTAGTAATTTTTTCATGTCAAGTCAGATGCGTCGTGCACTAGCGTTTCTTTTCTATTGAACTAAACCAGTTCACTTTTTAAAGTTCAATTTTTTTTATAGTTAATTTAGTTTAACTGTGTCACCAATTTAATTTAATTTAATTTTTTTAACATCCCTACCTATATAGGGTGAGTTGAGAATTTCATTTGATTTTTTGTTTTGACAGACAGTCGTTCTTTTGTCTTCTATTGATAGTCTAAGACTTCTTCCAATACTCGATTCGATTCGGATTATCACACCAGTATTAGAAGCCTTGTTCTCTATGAGACGGTACAGAATATTATTTTGCAAAGTATCTGAACTGCTGTGATAACGGAGTATATGGGGAGTTTCTGCAAATTAGATAGACGGTAGAGCGGATGGAATTTGTTAATAAAGGATGATTTAAGGTAATTTATTTCAAATACTAGTACAAATTCACCAAATACAGAAAAATCCACAAGTGCTCGACAACCTTTTTCTATATCAGTAGTACTTTGGCGATCAAAGGAAATTTTCACCGTGAAATCAATAATATTTTCTTAGGCTGAATAGAAATTCTTCGTTTTCCCTTTCGTTTAAACCATTGATAATGTAATTCATTTTTTCATCCAATACTCCGCAATCCATTGAGGAGTGATACATTTAACTCTCTAACTGTTATTATTTCCAAGTAATACTCCTGAAGTTCTTTGTCATCTTCATTTACCATACTTCATTGTCTCCACCTCAAAACCAATGGTGGGAAACTGCTTAGCATAATCCTCTACTTCATGACGGAGATTAGCAATCTTAGATTGAATTTGTTCATCTGAATGCATGGCTGCAACAAAATCCTTCAACTTTGTACCTGAAATTGATGCAACCGACGAGAGTGGTTTACAAGACATAAAATACTTGCTATCTTCTTTAAACTGCAAATATAACAAATAACTCAGAAGACAGAAGGTAAGGCAGGCTCAACCATTGGTATTTTCCTTAATCTGTAAGGCTAACTTCACAGCTGCATCAAAGTATTCAGCTACTTTTTTAAAATCTTCCTCAACAAATCCCCTAGATGTGAGAGCAGGGGTTCCTGAATCACAAGATAATATTCATTAACATGTAAAACAGATACACCGATGTCCATAAAAAAGAATGAGCAACAGACTGTACCCATCCGAATGCCTCCAGGAACCATAGCAGATACATCCCCTGGAACGGTATTTTTATTGGCAGCTATATGAATTGCTTCTAGTACCTTCTCAACCCTGGAACCATCAATGCCCTGTCAAATAGCACACATTGAAAACTGTTCACCCCTTGGTGTTATAAAATGTCAATTTTTCGGTTTACCAAATAAATATCTTACAACCGAATCTCGACACTGAAAAAATTTCATAAAATAACTCGGTCACTTCACAAACATTGGAGTAGATGTTGATTTGTTTACCTGGAACAACTCTAATAAAATGCGCTTAAAAGGTTCCATTTTTATAGTAGTTTGCGTTGGTGGAATAACTATACTGAGACATGTTAGATGTCAATTTCTAACCACTTAGGGATACGATAGCATTACAATCATATTAAGTCTATCAATGTCTATTGGGTTTGTATAGTCTCCTAAGGAGAAAAATATCTTCCAGTGCAATTTCAATAAAATTTTCTTTACTTAAAAAAATCTCAGTCAAGTATCGATATGTCAAAGCATTCCATGTTCCATATATGAATAAGAAACAAAGGAGGCATAACACATTAACTATCCTCTGACGCTAATTTGTCCATAGTAATAGCCGATTTTCATTCTCTCCAAGTGTCCAACATATGATTTAAAGCACACATAGAAAGGTTGATCTTAACAGGTCTATTTGACATGTAAAAACAATGTGGCACTATCTGGGTTTCATTTTGAGACAAACATAACCGATAATTTTTCAGAGGAACGGATCACACTGTTTACCTTGTTTCTTAAGTTCACTAAGACTAAATGGTTCTCAGTTCCACCAGATACAAGGTCATAGCCTTTCTCTAACAAACTCTGTAAGTTCAAACAGAAAAGCAGGGTCAGTTACAATGGTCAGGCTAACTGTTTAGTAGAAGATATAACTAATAACAAGTTTGTAATGGCCTTACACAACATTGTGCATCATACAAATGGCATTCATTTTACCTGTGCAAATGCTGCGCTGTTGCTAAGTACTTGCTCTTGGTAATTCTTGAATTCTGGTGTCATAGCCTACATTTACAAAAATGAAGAAAGAACTGAACTTACATCATTGTGGCAATAAAAGATGTACTAAGAATGATCATTATGCTTTTATAGACAGATACATTTTGCCGGGAAAACTATAATAATCACTACAGTTTCTAGGACTAGTCAACTAAAGAACCTGTTTCAGTGCAACAGCTAAGCCTGCAATTGTGTGATTGTGTGGACCACCTTGAAGTCCAGGAAAAACAGCCTGATTTATTTTGTCTTCATAGTCATACAACACCTGTAGGAAGAATTCAGCAAATACAGAAATCTTTCAAGTTACCCAGGGGAACTAATTTTAGGATAAAAGGTATTTTTCAAATGTGGTTGATTGTAAGTAAAAATGTTAAACTTTTTAAATTGAAGGATCACAAGGCACAAGCACAATCATGTGACCTTACCATACAAAAACAAAAATTTAATTTTCTTACTTAAAGCCCCTGAAGTTGGTTTATTTGTCACTTAAACCCCCACCCCATAGAGCATGTTCAACTCCCTGATTTTGGCTTTAAGTGTAGTAAGGTTAACTTCGCTTCATTCATCTGAAAAATAATGTTTTCAACTTGAAACTAAACCACAAGAGGAGGTTTAAGGGATAACGAAAAAACTTTCAGAGGAGTAAGTTTATTTTACTCTACTTTTCAATTATTTTTCTTTGGTAAAGCATCAAATTTATAGTTTAAAACTCACTTCCTTCCCTTGCTTGTTTATCTCTTTCAGACCCTTCCTGAAAAAAATCATAGCCCCACGTGGTCCACGAAGTGACTTATGTGTTGTGGTTGTTACGATATCTGCATAATCGAAAGGAGAAGGAATAACACCTGCAGCAACCAATCCACTGATATGTGCCATATCAGCCAACATAACTGCCTTCTGCTTATCGCAGACCTAAAAAAATTCAAGCACAAAAGATTCAATACCATCATCACTAAATTGTTACAAATATTAAATATTAAAATTTCTGTATCAGATATAATATACCTTACGAACACGTGCATAATCATAAAGGCGAGCATAAGCACTAGCACCAGCAACTATTAATTTTGGCCTAAAAAGTGCTGCACTTTTCTCCAACTGCAAATATTAAATAAGAAATTATATACAAGTTTCGACCAACCAAGGTAGTCAAAATCATCGGAAGGACTCATAAAAAGAAAAAAAAGTCACAATTGCAAGAGAAGAAGAAAAACATAAAACCATGAGTGAAGGAGAAAAAGTGAAACCATAAGTGAAGGAGGAAGAGTGAAGGTGAAAGAGTGAAACCATGCAACAATCCCACTTTGACATGATCTTGCATGGGCTCAAACATGGTGAGTGGAATCGTGCAATTAAAGTTTTAAATCTCGATTTTGAGTATGAGTGAAGGAGAAAGGGTGAAACAACGATCCCACTCTCACATGATCTTGCATGGGTTCTAAATCAAACATGGTGAGTGGAATCGTGCGATTAACGTTTTAAATCTCGATCTTGACTACAGTGCAACCAACAACAATTTTTACTACACGACAACCAATAGTATGCATGAAACAAGGCCTTTGCAAATAAGTGTGAATCTAACACTTCACCAAATCCAGACAAATGTTTTTTCCTCGCTTGCAAGAAATACTCTTACGAAAGTAAAATTTAAGCTTAACTTTAATTTTGTAAATCTAGCTCATAAAGTGAGGTTTGGACCCACTTATACATTATAATCTGGTCTTATCTCTAATAGATGTGGACTCTTTAACACACCCCTAACGTCGAGGATTGGACATTTCAAGAGTGAGATTGGTGGGAACCTGATAGTAGGTGAGACGATATGTCCAACAAACTTGAATAAGAAAGGCTTTGTATGGCTTTGATACCATCTTAAAAAAGTCAACCCCGTAAAACCAACTTGTAAAGTGAGGTTTACGCCTACTTATATATTATAATTTGACCTTATTCTTAGTTGATGTAGACTCTTTAACAAATCCTTTATGCAATAAACAAGAATAGGCAGTAGAACAATTAATACCACAACAATCTGCTACTAAGAGGAACACAATATTTCAATCTTGACCATGAAATGATTAACTCACAAAAGATTAGGACAAACATCTTTTCTCCCCTACGTTCCAAGTCCTTTCCCATAACATAACCCAATTCTGCCATCTGTCCCCACCCAATCCTCTCCTACTACTTCATACACCTTAAACTTTTTTTATTGGCAGCAAGGATCACTTAATATATCTCTAAAATTCAGGCACTGCAGTATTTCATAGGATAATGATTTTAACAAGAAAATATTTACCAGCACATTCTGTAATTAAGCATCAAGTGAAAAAAAATATATATACTCAACTCATTGGAAGATGATAACAGTGAAAATCAACTGAAATAGAAGCAGTCAGAAACTTAAAAGTTTCTCTAATAAAAAATCCACTATACACAGAATACAATGGTACCTACCTACCTGGTCATAATCGATATAACCAGTGCTCTCATTCAATCTGTACGGCATTGTTTCAAAGAATATAGATACAGCTGATATCTTCTTGGTGTCAGTCTGCATGATACAAACAAATCAAAAACTTGTGTATGAAGAATAAATAAAAAAATGTTGTAAGGAGGAATAGCAAATGAAAGATTGGGAGAGGTTAGATTTGGGGTCTTATGATGATATTAAAGAGTGAGGAAGTTCCTCATTTGCCGTTTCAGACAACACTGTTCTTTTGACTTCACAAGGGGCGGATATTTCTCAAAATGTTCTAGTCCTATTGAAATATTTTACATTACTCAGTCTTTGTAATAATCTAAAAAGGTAGTTTAGTGAAAATTGATTTCAATCACAAAAGTTTGTGCGGCTGGAATATGATTTCAAATTTTTATCTACAAATTTCTTCCTCACCTTTTATGTGGAAAGCTTGTTTTCTTAGCTTCCTAGTGGGTTTCTGCACATGGATTTCTTAAGGGTGTTTCTAGGTGTGAAATGTAAAGGGATTGGGTTTCTCTTTTGAATTAATTTTTATAGTCTTCCTTTCTTTACTGGAGCATTTTTATAGTGTTGGAAGGAGTCCCCTTTTAAACTCTCTCTCAACAAAAACTTATCTTATCTACAAAATGAAACAAAAGTAGTCTATATATTGATTGTGTCAGTACCTATTTCTTTGAGGAAAAAGGAAAAAAAAAATGACCTAATATGAGCTATTGCCATGACATTCATTCATCATGTCTTACTGCACATTTGATAAGATTATCAACTCATGGCAGCAGGTACAATGACCACAACTGATAATCAGAACTTAACCTGATAACCATGCGATAGATGCCCACCATGGGGAAGATCAAGTGCCATAATTCTCTCATGAGGTTTCAATAAAGCAGTGTAAACTTGAAAGTTAGAAGGAGATCCGGATAAGGATTGCACATTGACTGTCAAAAGGCAGAGAACATTAGATTCTTAAAGAAAAGACATTATCAAAATCTTGTTCCCCCAAATTATGGAGGAAAGTAGTAGAAAAAAACAAACGAACGATCCAATGAAAGAATGACACAAGTTCAAACTATTTATCCAACAAGGCAACAAACAAACTAAAATAATATGCATCAAAATTCAAAAGCAGAAGAGCTTTACACATTATCCATTTATATTAGTGAATTTCTATCACAGGTTCTTTTACTCCAAAACAGGTGTTTATAATCTGTTAAGTACAAGAACTGTTAAACATAAAATTAATTGAAATAATCCTCCAGTTTATCACTTAATAAACAAATTTCTTCGACCAGGTATAAAATTGAAAGGTTTGAAGAGTGATGACAACATTAAGAGAACCGGTACAAGTGAAACCATTGTGGCATGGTCATAGTTACTCAAAACAAGCATTCTGTACGTAGGTCTTGAAAAGAAAAAGATAAGACTATCCTCAACCACTATAAGAGGGAAGGAGATAAATCTTAAACCTAAACATAAATGTTTCTCTAGAGAATGAAGATCTCAAACCATAATTCACTTTCTTCCGTGGGTAGAAGAAAGGAAAAGAGCAATAGCTTATGTAGTTAGTAGCAACATAATTAGTTCCTGAAACATGAGTACAGAACCCCAATAAATAAATAAATATATATATATATATATATATATATATATATATATATATAAGGAGAGATAAAGTTATTACTCATCCTCACTATTTATTTGATCTTTTCTCTATCTATATAGATACAAAATCAACAAACTAGGAAATAAAAGGAAAAAACAAGGAATAAAACATCAATCCTGTTGAATATTTTACTTCAATAATAGATGGTTGTGTTGTTATCACAAAAGAAACTAAAATCACTTAAAATATCCATTTGCACACAGCAAAGCATTAATATATCAGGGATATACACTCAGGGAGAATTTGGCACGAAAACAGAAAGGTTTCATTTTATTTTCCTTGTTTCCTCTCTTTTTAACGGAACCAGAATATGCCTTCTTGTAATCTCATGCCATCTTTTACTTTTAAATGCATGGAACATAAAATAAAATCATGTCTCTTGTTCTAAGACATCTATGAAGCACAAATAGCAAGATAACAGCTCTTTTAACCCAAGCGATCCCCAACAACGATATACTATCGACGCTCCCAAAAAATTCCTAAGCGTTACAAAAAAAGTAACTAACAACTAAACAAGAAAACCTCATTGATCCCAATTTCTTCTTCACAATGCCTTGCATGCACGAGACCACTCTGGATCCGGATAAGGAAACACAAATTGCTGTACAATTGACTTGCATGCTTACGTACCTCCCCATTTTGCTGGATCCAACCGAAAAGCTTCAAGCGCGCGCTTCTGACATAATGTCTCAGCCATATCAATGTACCTAAACGCCGAATTACACACACGTAAGCCCAAAATCAACACAAACCAAATATACGATAAATTTCAGAATCCGAAACAAAAACGTTCATAACCAGATCAACATACTCATTTCCTCCATAGTATCTAGCTCCAGGATATCCTTCGCTGTATTTATTTGTCATCACCGATCCAACGGCTTGCATCACCGACAGCGACGTGAAATTTTCGGAGGGAATAAGTTCGAATCCCTAACATTCCGTACAAGCAACGTCAACAAATTCAAACAACAATTCAACGAAATATCAGAAACGTTCGTCATTAATCCATAGCAAAGCACGCTAGAACAGAACTTGGATTCACCTTCCATTGGCGCGCTTTCTCGAGTTCGATTATGTCAGCGATCTCGGGATCCACAACCTCGAGAGGCTCGTTGAGCTGCTTCGTCCACTGCGATTGACAGAAATCTTCAATCAGTACGAACAAAAGATTTAAATTAGATGCGAACGAAAATTCACAATCAAACTGTGAATTAGCTTACGTCGGCGCGAGATTTGTCCTTCAAGTTAGCGGAGAGCGAAGAGGACTGCAACAAAGCACAGAATATCGCTCATCCGAAACAAAAACAAAGAATGAAATAAAATATATATATATATATATATATATATATATATATATATATATATATAGAGAGAGAGAGA
>Ga0209489_101762_pt1 | contig 44484 bp, 18 predicted proteins | sample SiratrowhiteBW_FD_187527 | JGI IMG/M metagenome (GOLD analysis project Ga0209489, IMG submission 187527) | Root nodule microbial communities of legume samples collected from California, USA - Siratro white BW (SPAdes) (version 2) | ecosystem: Host-associated > Plants > Roots > Nodule | place... | reverse complement strand
TTTTTTTTTTTTTTTTTTTTTTTTTTTTTTTAAGAAAAGGTTCTCAACAAGTAAATTTAAGTTGTGCATGTCCTTGTATCTGACCAATATGCTGACATTTTGAAGCTATCTTTGCAACCAAGTTTGATATGATGAGGTCCAAGCCCAAAGTGTATGATCCCTCATCCCGGCCAAGCTCTCACCCACCATGGGCTTGTTGGGTGAGTGTGTTAATAGAGTATACTTGATTGGGGGTGTTAGCACCCAACAAACATCTGTCTATTGTATAATTTCCTTTTGTTTGTATAACTGTAAGCAATTTGTGATAACTTGATCTTAACCAATTTGTTCATGATAATTGAATATGAACCTGTCTATTAACAAGCTTATTTAGCTTGACTGTATAAATACACAAGTCAATCCTTGTAATTTCACCTTTTACTTTCAGAATCAATGAAACAAATCATATGGTTTTCTATGAAAAGTCTCAAATCTATTAGTCGGGTTTTCTTCTTTCTTCCAATCTTGTGGTTCTTTTTTCGATGGGGTCTCCAAATGTTTTGCACCCAAATTGCATATTTCTTCACGAAGATCAAGTACATACTTTCTTTGAATTGCCAAAGAAAGTACCTAAGTTCCCAACTCCATCATTTCAAATTGAATTGCTTGCTTCTTGCTTAAAATCTGCTTTTCAATGTCATGGTCACGTGCAATGACCATGTCAAAAACATAGAGAAGGAGTGTGAGTTTGCCATGACAGGAATGCTTTATGAATAAGGGAGTTATCACCTTGACTGTGCTTGTACCCCATGGATACAAAACTTGGGTGAATCTTCCAAACCATGCTTGAGTATACATGGTCTTCTTAAACCTTTAACCTGATGGTCTAACTTTCCATGGTTGAGGCTTTAAACATGAACAAAGGTACTATAACCGAAGAGCAAGGTAGTAGACTGTCCATAATATGAACGAAAAGAAAGGACATTTGTTGTATTGAATTAACGCCATTCATGGGATGAATGACGTGAATCCAATAAACATCTAGAAGAGTAATGCTCTGGAAACTTCAAGAAAGTATCAATTCTTCTTTTTTGCAACACTATTTTGTTTGGGGTATCAACACAGCCTAGCCCAAGAATTATGCCATTTGCATTGAGAAACTTAGAAATTTTTTGTTTCTGTATTATGTGCCATTATCAAAGAACAATTGCATGACAAATTTTCCAAATTGAGTTTGAATCATGTAATAAAAGTTTATAAACAGTTGGAAAACTTCTTTCATGACAAAAATCCATGTAATTTATCTACTATTATCAATAAAGAAGCAAAACATTTTGAACTAGATATATTGTATTGGAAGAAGATCCTCATATGAGAATGAGTCCAATCAAAAGGTTCAAGGATGATATGCTACTTCTCTCCTTTTTGAATAGAAAAGTTATGCTTTTGCCAAATCTGGGGATCTAATTTTGGATTGAAAGAGATGCAAAAATAATAATTGGAATTGAACTACTTACTTGACTACATCATTGGTGTAATTTGCATGGTATATCATTGTCAATATCACAATGTGTATGGAGCTTATAGGTCTATGAAGATAAGGTCCAAGCTTGTGTTATCGAATATGCAAATGCTAATTGGTAAGTTCTCTTATTGAAAGGAGATATATTTGTAGTGTGGTGAATTAGTTGTGGATAACATGTTTTCCTAGAAAGTTAGAAATAAAGTGTTGTAACAAGGTCAACACCTTGACTTGTTTGTTTAACTCCTTTTCTTGAATGAAGAAAAGATCAAATTCCTTGTGCTTTGTCTTGTTGGGATAATTGGGAGCCAAGGAAACATTGCTTTGATTGACTTGAACTACTGTAAGGGCAATGGGAGGCAGAACTAGCTCAAATCATAGGGTTTGGAGCCTAAAGATTTTAGTTGAAATGAAACTTGAACTAAGTTAGGGTATTAGACTCTTATGTTGGACCTAGAAATCACCATTTATTTTGGGATCACCAAGATACATATTTGGACCAATAAAAATTGTAATGCCAAGGGTAGACCAGGGTTTTGTCAGAGGCATCAAAACCTTGCGACTGGGTCCTATGGAACTCTTCATTGAGAGGAAGATGAGGAGGAACCTAAGGATATAGAAAGTGAATAAATATTTGAATTTTGATGTTCACGGGGCAATAATATTTGAAAGGAAGCAAGAACAACTGAACATAAGTGTTGGACTGGAGTCATCCTCGTTTTTTTTAAGAGTCTACAAATATTAAAAAGTATTACATGCACTGCTAAATATAACATTGAAAGTCACGTCTCATTGTATGCTTGTTTACTTGGTGAAGAGATACATTGGAGAAGAGATGCTAATTCATTGTGTTGTGATTATGATTTTGATAGAAACCCCAAACAAAAATAATAAGTGTATGTAAGTAGGGGAAAAATGTGTAATGCAAGCTAGTATTTTCCTCGATAATAGAAATTTGCCTTTGATTTTACTTCATTTGTTTTTGTATCTATCAACTGCTATTGGAGCACTCAACCTCAAAAGTTCAAATAGTCTCTAGATGCACTACAATGGACTCTCGAGTTGTTGGTTTAGAGCATAGTATTGAGGAGAGCCTTTCGCAGACTAACGAGTTTAAGTAGATATTACAAGAGGTGAAAACTCACAACCGCAAGCGTTTTTTGTTGGTAATGAACATTGATGAGAAATGACAAGGAAGAAGTCGATAGTAGTCACAGCGATTGGTCATGTTCCCAATACAAATGATGGGAGAGGAGTACGTTACAAGAAGCAGGAAAATGGAGCTTTTGATATTTAAAAGGTGATGATGCTTATGGGTGAGAAATACGTTAAGTTAAATCAGGTTCGAGCAGTCAAAAGCTTGATGCTTTGGTGATTGCACTAGAGGTCTGGGCTTTGAATTGGTACCAGTGGTTTCTTAATGGGAAGGAGTTTTAAGTGTGTTGATCCAATGATTTCAATCTGGGGTAGTTCATTAGGTCCATTATTGAGCATCAAATAAAATGGAGAAATGATGGAGTATTAGGAGAAATTTGAACTACTAAAGTGCCTGACTCTCTCCTTAGCCTTAACTAATTTAGGCATTAATTGTTTCTTATTCTGGTTTCTAACTGGAGAACAAATGTTATTACAAATGATGGTGGCATGTGGTTTGGGTATCACATGATTAGATTTGGGTATGGTAAGTGTAATGACAACTAGACAAGGGAGTAAGGGACTACTGACTTGAACAACTACGATTAAAGAAATGAGGAAAAATGGAATAACTTGTTTTTAGTATGGGTAAAATGTAATGCTTGTATAGTTCAGTTTGGATTGGATTGTTTTACAAATAGGAATTTAAAACTAATCCAATCCAGTGAAAAAGAAAATTTGATTCTCAGATTTGTTTGGTTGTCAATTTTTTGGTTACCTTATTGTGGTTTGGATTGGATCAGTTGATGAACATGAAGTTAGGGGATTGTTTGAAGATGTTTATGTAGAGGAACGTGAAGTTTAGTGAAGTTATAGGGATTTAAAATCTTCTAGGCATGAAAGCATGAATCTACATGGTAGGCCCAAACCAATTATGTTTGGGTTCAACTAAACCATTTTGATGGTGGTATGAGGGAAATTGAGAGTATGTAGCCAAACTTTTTTGAGCATGTGAGTTGCTTTTAAGCTAAAGTTTGAAAAAAGGCTTTTAAATTATTAAGCCAAAGTTGTTTGGATATGTTTCATTTTTTTCTTAGAACTTAATTTTCAGTTAAAAGATGTTTGGATTTGCAAAACTTATTTTTAAGTTAAAAATTTGTTTTAAGATAATTTGAGTTATAATGAACTCCTTAGTCATCTTTGAAGTTTTGAGAAACACTTTATTCATCCTCTATTCTTCACGAACTCCTTGATTCAATTTCTTGATCCTCGTTCACAACTTTCTCCCTTCTGAGGCTCTCGTGTCTCCTTTGTCCGTTGTTGCCAATCCCTTTGTATAATCTGTCTCCCTCTCCTTGGTTCCTATTCCTCTACAAGAATCCCTCTCCATTTTGGTGCCTCGGGTTGTGCTACGACTTTGACTTTGCTTTCAACCCATGTGGTAGCTGATATTGATGCAATGGTGAGGCCCAAGAGCTTCATTCTAAGGTCCTTCCAATGAGCTTGATGCACATGAAATTGCAGCAATCATAGTGGTTGTAATTGTTCTCCTTGAATGAGTGACATGTGGCTTTGTGAGGGTCAGTGGCAAAGGAGATGTTGATGATGATGCAGCGGCCATAGTAGGAGTGTTTGTTGAGGGCATGCAAGGGCCTTGGTGGGGATTATGGAGCGAATTAGGACCTTTAGTGTGGGCTCTTTTTTAGTTGAGTGTCATCGAGGGGAGCTTCCAAAGCAAGCTTCACACAAGTTGAAAAAAGCTCCTCGCCCTAGCTTTTCAAAAAAGCTAGTAATCTATAATTTTTATATAAAGCAACTTTTTATTTTGTAAGAACTTTTATCGGCACTGTTTGACCCAACTGTCAGTTGTAAGAAGTTAATCTAACCATAAGCTAGGCCAGATCTACCCTAGTCAAATAATGATTCCATACTCAGAGAGATACCATAGCTCTGCCAATACAACAAGCTAAATATGTGAATCAACCATTGACTCGCCAATTGTGCTAGTGACCCGTAACCTATGCTTTTATGTTCAAATCTGTAGTTTAAATACATGGATGTCATTTTTGACTCTCATCGCTCAACAATTACATACCACTCGAAAAGGATGAAATGGGTGCCAATTGAGATATAAGCTTGTTGGCAGCTTTTCCTGATTGTTGATTAAAATATATGGTTGAGCTGAAAATCGTCTTTCATAACAGTGAAAAGGAAAGCATTTGACTCATGTTCATTAGGGCTTTCCTGTATTGGAATGTAGTATAACTAAGTTCAGGGACGCATAATTTCATTTATTTTCTCAGTAGTGTAAATTAGGTATGGTTATAGTCTCTCATCTCTTCCTTTATCTTGGTAAAATCAAACAGCTTACATGATTTGACTCTCCCATAGTATAATCTTTTGAATTATTTTTTTATGCTTCGAGTATTGAGCATCTTTGCTTTAAGTCCATTATTTTGCTGTATGTTAACAGGTGCAGTGGTGTTATGGGTAAATATGCTGCAGGAGAACTCAAACCTCCATCAACTGGTATGATTTTTGATAATTTAATACAGAATGCTGTCTTTGTTTTTTAAAATGATATTTATCCACCACAATAATTTGTGAACAAAATTATATATAAAACATAAACTCAATCTTTAGAAAGTAGAGAGTTTGATCAACCAAGATACTTAAAATCTACTTCAAATACTTTTAACCAAAGATTGAGTTTATGTTTACACTATATACTGGTTAACTATATGCAGTGGATTTGCCTTTTCCCTTAAATCTTCAGGTTCACTTTCCCCATCGTATTTCTAACACCTATCTTCCATCACTACCATTTTTTATCAGCTAATCCAAATATGATATGAAGAAATTATTGGGCAATTAAGTTTAGTCAGTTAATGTAATTAAATTGCTTGAAACTGATTTAGATAGTTAATTGTATTCTATCTTCACATAAGTTAAGCATTCTTTTTTCCATTTTAAGACTTCAAGATGATTTTTATGTTGCAGTCTTATCAAGCATAATGTACTCTGGTTTGTGACTTTACAGGGGTCCTTTTGGGGTGATTTTCATTTTTAAGTTTTGAAAATTTCAAAAGTTAAACCCAGTTTTTGTTGAGTTTTGAGATTCAGTTTTTTTGGTTAGTTTTTATAAATTGATGCTAATTGAAAATGAGTCAATTACTGCAACTTACCTTGTCCCACCAAAAACTCTCCCAATATAAAAAAAATATTGAAACACAAAATAGTTATAACAGACAAAAAATAATTAAAAAAATGAAAATTTAGAAAAAAAATATAAATTGACAAAATAAATATTAAACATAGAAACTATATAAAAATCATAAAAATGGGAAATATAAGACACAAGCCCCCATATATACCGTGAAGGCAATCGTTATCGACATTCTTGCCAACATTGAGAATGAAAATAGATTAGACTTTAATTGGTTTAATGTTTTACTTTATCGTTAGTTTAGATTTTTTTTAATAGGTATCAACTTTAAGACTTTAGATTTGTATAGCTTTTTCTTTGGGAGGGTTGTTGTTTCTTTACACGAGCTTGGTTTGGTCCCTCCATTTTTTGGTGTGTATTTTTTTCCTCTTTTATACATCTTTCCATGTAATGATACATGATTGTTGAATCTTGGGCTGTCGGTCTAGATAGGATGTCAAGGTTCTAAGTGATGCATATTATGTGATTTTTATTAAAAAATAAAAAAAGTTACTCAAGCAATTTTGACAATAACAATAATATATATAATGCCAGCATTTCTAGAATTGTATTTAGTTTCTATTAAGAAAAATTTACAAATGAATAAGTAGTGAAAACATTAAAAAGCATTTAATTGTTTTTAAAAATTAGTTTGTAGTTTAGGATGATATCTAGTTTAAAAATAGTTTTTCTTCTAATTTTACAAAATAAATTAGTTAAAAATTTTGATATGATGCTAAAACAGTTTAAAGGTATGTTTGTATGGTGATGAGAGTTGTGGTAGTGCTAATAACGATAATGATGTTGCACAAACAGCGAGTAACAATGATGGTGGTAGTGGTAGAGGTGGTGGTGAAAGTGGTGGTAATGATGCCATGACAACAATAAGGTATCAACAAAGATAGCAATAATATGTTTTTTTGTTAAACTAAACTAAATTTACAAATTGTTTTTTCTTGATTTTGAAAACAAATGTAAAAGTGTTTGAAATTGAGTAAAAAACTATTTCAACTATACTTTTACTGAATGCTTTTTGTTTTGAAAATTACATTTAAATTGCAACCACTATGAGCAATGGCTAAATTAACTGAATTTTGATAATCTTGCCATGCACTCATGTTTCTAAAAGAAATATACCCAAATTGCGAGGCATGCAAAAATGAGGGAAGGCAGAGAAAGTTCTGTGCAGGAAAGAGATAGTATAAGAAGGCACTTTGACGTTTAGGATTGAAAATGTACAAATTACTAAATAGAAAGCCGTAGTAACAACATCAGTGGAAACCTCTTTGGGAAATTTCATTTGAAAAAGGAAAACTCAATCTAAATCCTTACCTTGTGTTTGGATAGGGAATTTCACAATTTCTTAGACATTTAAATACATTGAATTTTGATCTCATTTCAAATTGTTTCATTTTTTCAAATGTTTTATTTGGATAAGACAATTTAAATTTATTGAGTTTTATTTTTCTCGTTTGATAAAAGAATTTCAGTTACCACTAAATGCAAGAAATTAATTAAATATGAAACAATTGTTAATAATTCAAAAGTATCGGTATTTTAATTGGCATTGACAAAGCTTTTGTTCTCAATTGATGCCAGGCAAGATTGTTATTGTTTACTGTTAATGTCCACGATTGAGGTTATTTTTATGATTACAGTTGGATTTTTTTTGTCAACTTTTCAATCGGTTCTGGCTGAAAAGTTCCCTTGGTGACGTTGGGAAATGCAATTCAGTTAATGTGTACCGAAAGTTTTGCCAGTCAACATTAGGAAAAAAAATCCTAACAAACTATTGACAAAAAATAATATTGGTGGCGATGATGAAAAAGTAATAATTGCAGACATTGACAAAAAAAAAAGTCATGAGAAGCATCAATAAAAGAAAAATGTAGTTCACAATTGTCAAAAGTAGTTTTCCTGAAATTGGCCAAAGAAAATCTTGAGTGAGAAAGAACAATAGCAACAAAAAATAATCCTAATAATATAAATACAAAAATAACTCTTATCAACTTCAATAAGAAAACACTAGTGACCATCAACCGAAAAGTAGTCCTCTCAACAATGTTTCTATGTGAGCCAAGCCAACGATTCCTTAACCAAAATCAAGTTAAAGAGAAAATATGAAGGTAAGAGATGTGAATTTGAAAATATGAAGAATTTCAAATTTTTACCTTGAAGGTGGAATTTGTAATTTTCTTATTTTGAGCAATCCAATTACTCTCATAAAATTATAGAATTTTGGTTTCTTTTAAAATTTCTTACCCTAACAACATATTTTTCATTAAGCATTTTAAATTCTTTTACCTCTATACAAACACACTATTAGTGTTTCTGTTTGTGGGCGCTTAGCCACTCTATTTAACTGTTGAAATCATAGAATGGCCAACTGAAATTGAAATGCTTAGTTTTAAAGAATTTTACAAATGCCAAAGCTATTACATCCTGTTAGCCATATAATAGTAGAACACTTAATGAGGAAATATAATAATAGAATACAATGTAAAAAATCATTAATCTTAGTTCTTATATATTGAACTTTTTGTGTTCTTATTTTATTTGTGATCTTGGTATATTTTTGTGTTTTTTTCTTTCTTCATTTATGCACTTACTGATTGCAGTTAATGGTATTATTAACACAAGTCTTCTGGTGTGATTGATATCCTCGATGCATTGGTAGGAGACTAGAAATTAATTTTGTTCGATTTAATTGAACAACTATATAAAAATTTGTCAACAAATTTTATTAATAAAGGTTATCTTTATCATGTTGTCACTAATGTTTATGTTTTTAATATGACAAGATGACTTTTTTCTTTCATCTTTAAGCTTCTTCTCGTGGTTCTGGGAAGCATCCTCAACTAGTTCCTTCAACTCCAAGATGGGCTGTTGCCAATGGTGCTGGTGTAATATTAAGTGTTTGTGATGATGAAGTTGCTCGCAATGAGACTGCTACTTTAACAGCAGCTGCTGTTCCTGCACTTTTGCTTCCTCCTCCAACAACTGCTCTCGACGAGCATCTAGTTGCTGGATTACCAGCTTTGGAACCATATGCTCGTTTATTTCATAGGTTATTTTGAACTTCAATACCTTTCTTGGTTTTTAGTTGTTCATAAGTTCATCCTCCTGATAAAATATATATACACCTAACCTTTGCAGATATTATGCAATTGCTACTCCAAGTGCTACACAAAGACTTCTTCTTGGACTCCTAGAAGCACCTCCATCGTGGGCTCCAGATGCACTTGATGCTGCTGTGCAGCTTGTGGAGCTTCTTCGAGCTGCTGAAGATTATGCATCTGGCATAAGGGTAAGCATAATCCTGATAGACAGAGAATAACTGCAATGCTGACATTAATGGAAACGTGCATTTTTACAATTATGGTTTTCATTTAAAATTTCTGTTATGCAACTTATTTCAAAACCCAATTTCTATTGAAGAGTTAACATATGGCTTGACTCAGGTGGTGCATTAGTTCATTTACATTGTTGAATATTTGTTTTTTCACTAGATTTTCTTTCACGTTTTATATTTCTTAATAGTTGGTGATCTGGTAGTTTTCTTAAATTTGTCTATATTGAGCCTTGTAAAGATGACATATGTATCCGTAACATCCCACCTAAATAACAAAACAAGGTGGTTGCTCCATATACTTTTCTAGTTCCAATGCTCCATGAAGGAAGACATTCTTAATGGCTAATTGATAAAACAACTAGTTTGCATGGCTGCCAAAGAAAAGAGATGGACATGGACAAAGACTATTTAAACGTAGAAGAGAAATAATCTAGGCTAAACACTTGGGTGTAGCCTTTAGCTACCAATTGAGCATTCAGTCTATCAATACTTCCATTTGGACTAACTTTGACAATGTAAACCCAATGACTCCAACAATGGACTTCCATGAAGATAAGGAACATTTATCTATGTTTGATTAGATTCTAATTTTGTCATTTCCTCATAATGTGTTGCCATTCTGATGAGAAAGAGCTTCATGTAGAGACTTAGGAATAACGATGAGAGGAATAGCATAGACAAAGGTATATAGTGTCTAGCATAATAGTGCAACATCAAGTATCAATGCTATATGTGCATTGTAGTGGGATTACTAGCTACAGGATATAGCATCCTATTGCGCATTTTGATATTTTCATCTGAAGAAACTTAGATTTAAAACCAATTGACTGACGTGTTTTTCTTATGTTAATGAAGCTTCCTAGAAATTGGATGCATTTGCATTTCTTGCGTGCAATAGGGACTGCAATGTCCATGAGAGCTGGTATAGCTGCTGATGCTGCAGCTGCTCTGCTTTTCCGTATACTTTCACAGCCTGCATTACTTTTTCCTCCTCTTAGACAAGTTGATGGAGTTGAAGTTCAACATGAACCTTTGGGTGGTTATATTTCTTCCTATAAAAAGCAGGTTGTGTTCATCTTTCTCGGTTAACATTTTTTAATGTTATTCTTGTTTTGTACAGTTATGCATGTAGGTTCTTTCTATACACTTATAATCTAAAACCTTTGTTGTTGATCAGATAGAAGTTCCTGCGGCTGAAGCCTCTATTGAAGCTACTGCCCAAGGCATTGCATCAATGCTTTGTGCCCATGGTCCAGAGGTTGAATGGAGAATTTGCACCATTTGGGAAGCTGCATATGGCCTGATTCCTACAAGTTCCTCAGCTGTTGATCTTCCAGAAATTATAGTTGCAACCCCACTACAACCTCCCATATTGTCATGGAATTTGTACATACCCCTACTTAAGGTCCTGGAATATCTTCCTCGGGGAAGCCCATCGGAGGCATGTCTTATGAAAATATTTGCTGCTACAGTAGAAGCTATTCTTCAAAGGACATTTCCACCAGAGTCCACTAGAGAACAAAGCAGAAAGTCCAAATACCTGTCTATCATTGGCTCTGCCTCTAAAAACCTTGCTGTGGCAGAACTTCGGACTATGGTTCATTCCCTCTTCTTGGAATCATGTGCATCTGTAGAGCTTGCTTCACGCCTTCTTTTTGTTGTTTTAACTGTCTGCGTTAGTCATGAAGCGCAATTCAGTGGAAGCAAGAGGCCAAGAGGTGAAGATAACTATCCAGCTGAGGAAATCATTGAGGACTTACAAACATCTGAAAACCAGAAAGAATCAAAAAATAGGAAAATGAAGAAGCAAGGTCCTGTAGCAGCGTTTGATTCTTATGTTCTGGCTGCTGTTTGTGCTCTTGCCTGTGAGCTTCAGTTGTTCCCTTTCATTTCACGGGGGAATAATCATTTAGTTTCCAACAATGTTCAAGATATAGCCAAGCCTGTTAGACTGAATGGATCTTCCCATATTAGACAGAATGGATCTTCCCATATTAGACAAAATGGATCTTCCCATGAGTTGCGAAATGGGTTAGATTCTGCAGTACGTCATACTCACAGAATTTTAGCAATTTTAGAGGCACTATTTTCATTGAAGCCATCTTCTGTCGGCACTCCTTGGAGTTACAGCTCAAATGAGATTGTTGCAGCAGCTATGGTTGCTGCACATGTTTCTGAACTGTTTAGGAGGTCCAAAGCTTGCATGCATGCTTTGTCTGTTTTAATTCGTTGCAAGTGGGACAACGAAATTCACTCCAGGGCATCATCATTGTATAATCTCATAGATATTCACAGCAAAGCTGTTGCATCTATAGTGAACAAGGCAGAGCCTTTAGAAGCAACCTTAATTCATGCACCTATTTGGAGGGACTCTCTTGTTTATTGTGGTAGTAAAAGGCAGAATCAGTGTGGAAGTAGCTGCTTTGACCCTGGGCAGACATCTATTGTACCTTCAGCAGATTCATTCCCGTCAAAACCTGTCCATACTTCTGAGAAAACCCCTTGTTCAAATGAAGCATCGGGTTGTACCTTGGGTAAAGGTGTCTCTGGTTTTCCATTGGATGCTTCTGATCTAGCCAACTTCCTCACAATGGACAGGCATATAGGATTGAATTGCAATGCACAAATTTTTCTGAGATCCATGCTGGCAGAGAAACAAGAATTATGTTTCTCTGTAGTTTCACTTCTATGGCACAAGTTGATTGCATCTCCTGAGACTCAACCTTGTGCAGAAAGCACTTCTGCCCAACAGGGATGGAGACAGGTACAAGTACTAATGTTATACCGCAGCAACTTTATCATCTTTTCTTATTAGATATTCTTTTTTCTTCCAATGGTTGAATTGTGTATGTTTTTAACCTATAGTGGAATTTGAGAAGAAAAATTCTTTGATGGAACCACCTAGTTCTTATTAATCATAGAAGTTAGGTTCCGAAAGGCCAGAACTGCAGTTTGAGGATGATAGAACTGAATATTATAAATTGTGATAAAAGACTCGGTCTTGCCAATATTTATTGCACTACTCCAATCCAATTCCTACCAATGTAGCAGGAATAGAATCCGAGAGAAGAATAGACTACAAAAGTACACACGCCCTTAGGTTGTTCGAGAGAACCTCACTTTCCACAATCCTTCTATTCCTTTCTCTCCCCAAGAAGTTCCCCTCCCACAACTGTCCCTGGACTATTTAATATATTTCAGATACAGCTGCCACAACAACCTTACTTATTTCTTCTCTTGTATACTATACCGAACCTATCAGAGGATAAATAGGTGTATCCTGTGTACACAAGAAACATGGGAAAGACTGGCAAAATTCTGTAACAGAGACATTTGAAGAAAATTCTGATCTGAAATTTTAGAAAGCCTATAAAGCAACTTCCCTTAAGATTAGCATTGAAAATTATTTCTTTTGAAAAAATCTAGACAGTTGTTCTCATCAAAGGCAGATTAGTTGATCAAGTAAAAAACGCTACATTAAACTGGATGAAGCATCATGCCAAGACACATGCCAACACAATCTACCACCAAGACGAGATATATTGGGTATAACTTCTGAATTTCCAATGAAACTATATAATAATATGGCGTACTGGTGAGAGGTATCGAAGAATTGACATTTTAGTTTTTTGTTTAAGTACTACAAATTGGTAAAGGTTGACAAAGTTGTGCTATTGAGCTACATAATAAGATACAGTTATAAATGTGTGCAATGTAATTGTGTGGATCCAAATATCTCTTTTATATCCCTATTTCTACTGGAAAAGGTTCATAATTGACTGTTTTGGATTTAATGTTATGTAGGTTGTTGATGCCTTATGCAATGTTGTATCAGCCTCCCCAACGAAAGCAGCTACTGCCGTCGTTCTTCAGGTCCAAAATTTCGTCTTATCTTGAAATTTCATAAATGACTTTTATCTTGAAGGATTTCATAAATGTCATTATTTAAGCAGATTTCCAAATTTTAGGAGTTATCATTTCTAATAACTATGGGAGTTGGCTTTTACATTTACTGCCTAGAAAATTCTATAGCTGATACTGCAATCTCGTTTATCCGATGTTTATTTGTTATATATTTCTTTTATAAATTATTATTATTATTATTATTATTATTATTATTTCCTGCATTTTACTTGTTTAGTCACTTTCCTGGGCTTGTTTACTTGTCAGGCGGAGAGGGAATTGCAGCCCTGGATTGCCAAGGATGATGATTTAGGGCAGAAGATGTGGAGAATCAATCAGCGGATTGTAAAATTGATTGTAGAACTTATGAGGAATCACGAGAGTGCAGAATCATTGGTAATTGTGGCAAGTTCATCAGATTTACTACTGCGAGCCACAGATGGGATGCTGGTCGATGGAGAAGCTTGCACTTTACCACAGCTGGAGGTAGTGTGTTTCAACATTAGCTTCTCTAAACATTAGTTAGCTCTCATTTACTGAATTAACTTAATTCTCACTCTTAAAACCAGAAAACTGACTCATTTCTTGCTTCCATATTTGTGTTTCTATTTTGAAATTTACTTGCATTTTAGTATTTATTGTCATTTAATTACTCGCCTTTGTATTTATCCAAAATTTTTAAGTGGGTCCTGAAAGGATCCATTGGTGGATAGGAGGTGGTTATCAATATGTGCATATGTGATAGAAAATAACTTATCTTGTATTAGCAGTTAGTTCAAGGTTAAACTTTATTGATGATAGATATTTATAAAAAATAACTGATGGAAGTAATGTATTAGGAGTAAAAATAAAAAATGGCTGGGCATCTAATTAGGCAATTGGTGTTCTATCATTTTTAACCTTCAATAATACATAATTTTTTCTCATAAATATTTTCCATGATTCTTTAACGGTGTCTCTTAGAGAGTGGATTTAGCTCTAACTCAATCTTAAAAATTACTCGCAACACGAGATTTGTACTCAATTATATATTATAATTTGATTATATTTCTAGTTGCTGTGGGATTTCCAGCACACGTCATCACATCTAAAACATAAAATCTCAAATGTGAGATTAAAAATTTATGAGTGGTCCAATAACAAGTGACATGATCTAGGCCTAACAAACCTTGTTAGGATAACCTTTGACACTATCTTGAAAAGCAAATTTAGGCCTAATTCAATCTTACAAAACTATCTTCTCAGGTCAGGTTTGCATCCTTATAGAATTAAAAAAGTTAGTGACCTTTTGTACACTTAACTATTGATATACTCAATTATGAAACTACTAAACCCTTTTTATAGCTCATTAATTCAAAACTCTAAGGGTGTCTTCGGTCGCTAGGATGAGATAAGATAGTTATTGTATCCTGGCTTCTATTGTTTAGTGTGTTAATAGGATACGGTGTCTTATCCTATTTCGCATTCTATCTTGTGGTGCAATGTATTTTTTAGCTTGAAACAGATGTTAAGTTAGAAATGAGAGATAGGATAATTGTTTTTCCACACTCCTCTCACCACCCTCACTCTTGTAATTGTTATCACCATTCTCATTTCATAGTATTAGGATTTACTCTTTGCATTAAAGAGTCAGGGGTGAAGTTTCTGACAAAGGGACAATCTTCTTTATAGTGTTCAATCAGCTCATGAAAAACAGGCGACACCCGCACAAGTTTACTAGTCTTATCCATAGCACAATGCCCTGATTCTACATGCCACTACATTTTGCTTTATCCTCTTACAAGAAACTTGGTTTCCCTGAAAATACAGTGCGTTAGTGGACTCAGAAGACATGATTAACCACACATGCTGAGAAAGCTATATCAAAACGTGACTATGAGATTACTGATCTTATGAATTCATCATGATTTTTATTTCCTTGTGCTAACAAACATGAATTTTCGAGCAGCTATTAGTGGCACTGTGAAGGGAGGATTTGCTGTTTCATATATTTTTTATTTATACTTGACCTTTACTGATATTTATGTTTTAATAATTACAATGGCCAGTTATTGGAAGCGACAGCTAGAGCGGTTCAGCCAGTGCTCGAGTTTGGAGAATCTGGATTAGCTGTGGCAGATGGCCTTTCAAACCTTTTAAAGGTGAACAAATTCTCCTTATTGGAACTTATTATGTAGCAAAGCTAGTGAATGCAGTATCTAGCTTAAACAATGCAAATATAATTTTAGATTCCAAGACAAATGCATATTTGGGAAAGGGCGATCAAGTGCAAAACTAAAACAACTCTTGTGCTTTTTTTTTGTCATAATTACTGATATGTTTGAGCTTGTGAATAAATCGCATGCAGTGTCGTCTCTCAGCTACAATCAGATGTCTTTCTCATCCAAGTGCACATGTCCGAGCTCTGAGTATATCGGTTCTTCGTGACATTTTGCATACTGGTTCAATCAGATTTAGTCCTAAACCTCGGAGAATAAATGGCACCCACAACCCCTCTTATCAATACTTCAATTTGGATGCCATTGATTGGCAAGCTGACATAGAAAAATGCTTGACTTGGGAAGCTCACAGCCGACTTTCAACTGGATTGCCCATTAACTTTCTTGATACCGCTGCCAAAGAGTTAGGCTGTACTATCTCCATGTAAAATGGAATCAAACTCTGCAACCATCCATCATAGTCTGTGACATTTTTTTACTAGACTTGTAGAAAAAAAAAAACATACGTTATTGATGCTTATGGAACTAACGTGTTTACAAAAATAAGCAACATCATTATGCTAGTCCTGTTAAAAGAGTCACAGTCATAATTCTAGTATGTTTATAGAAAGCTCATTTTGTATCATGCATGTATTGTAGCTAAACTAAGTTTTCACCCACTTGTTCGTGACTCTGGTCTCAATAGAACAGACTTGTACAGTAACGATAGACGAGGCTGTAACCAGGTCCTTTTCTTCATCATTGTCTCATTTTGTGTTATGTTTATGTTGATTTAGCTTGTAATCAAAGCCAGTTACAATTGTTTGGACTAGTGTTTGTTCTAGCAGTATTTCTTTTCTCCAATCTCTTTCAATTTTGTAGGTTTTTATCTTCTATCTTTTTCATTGTGGACTATTTTTGCTTTTTTACTATTTTCTAATTGAACAGTATATTTGAAATAAGTCTGATTAGGAAGAAAATAATATATGGTTTTCCATTTTCACTTGATTGTAGTTCCGATCAATCTTGGTGTCATATACTGTTAAATATCATTAATTATTTTAATTTATATTTAAAAACTTAATTACGTGACAATCATAGAACAGGGTGGTTTAGGATCACTTTTATAATTTCTTAACCACGTGTTAGTCAATAATGTCAAACTCTAGCACTGGGCTGGTCTCAAAACTGGACATTGCTATATCTTGTAGAATCACTTTTTTTTTTTAATTATTCCTTTTATATGTAAGCATTAAACATATATAAAGAAGGCACTATTGATTTTGTTAGACAAACTAATGATTATTTGGCAATGTCATTACTTCACTTAGACATACTATTAATCAATTTAGATAGGAAAAAAAATTTAGGTACGGACAAATAAATAAGAGCTTAAAAGTAAAAGAATTGTCGTTTTTTAACCAAAAAGTACCTTCTAAAAGAAAAATTATTTTAAAAACTTTGATTTTGTTTGAAGGTAGTTATTTATTTTTTTAAAAAGTGAGTATATAATCATATTAAAACATGGTAAAATTAATTTAATTCACATAATCATTTTCATGATGATAAAACAATATGAAAGAATCGTATAAACAATAATTTAAAAATCTCAAAAATTGGGAATAGTAAATTATTTTACTGTTAGATCTGAAAATTATGTACATAAAATATTAGAAGAAGTTAAATATATATTATCAAGAAAAAATATTTTATTTGTTGTTTAATAATATTTTTCGGGAACAATAATAAGAATTTCACTTTAATAAAGCATCAGAAAACTAGAAAATAAAAAAATAAAAAGTGGAGTAACTCTAAAAATGTATTCCATGAGGCACGGGGAATCACATAACATGAAATCTCTCAAAAATAATAATAAAATATAAGTAGGTATACGGTAAAGTACAAGTATGTAATAGAAAAATATAGCATAAAATACGTATCACAAGATTTGAAGTGAGATGTTGTGAAGTAAGTTGTTAAATTTTGAAAATAGTTGTATTTTTTTTTTCAACCAAAAAAATGAATATATAGAATTTATCAGCAAATTTGTATCTTTCTTTTAAAATTAGATTGGTGATTTTAAGAAATAAAAAAAAATTCAAGCCCAAACTAAAGTCATAAATGGGCTATTGAAGTCTAAGCCCACAAGACAAACCCAACAGGTTCAGCACGTTTATATAACATCCCTCATTCACAAACCCTAGAGTTCTGATCCTCACTCAACCAGCACCGATAACACAGCGGCGGCGACGGTCACTCTCCAACGACACTTCGGCGGTGAAAATGGTACGTGCCCATCTCATCGCACCTCACTGCGCAGTGCGCGACGTTGATTAAAAAAAGTTCAATTTTTGAAGAACCCTTAATCGGTAAATGAATTTGTTTTTATGAATATTGCAGGCTCTGGTGGCGAACGAGGAGTTCCAGCACATTCTCCGTGTGCTGAACACCAACGTCGATGGGAAGCAGAAGATAATGTTCGCCCTTACCTCGATCAAGGGTATTGGTAGGAGATTCGCCAACATGGTTTGCAAGAAGGCTGATGTTGACATGAACAAGAGGTGCTTAATTTGTTTGGTCAGTTTAATTGCACGCTGATTCGCGTGTTTTTGGATTTTTCTTGACATTGGATGCTTTTGCTTTTGTGCTACTTTCAGGGCTGGTGAGTTGAGTGCTGCCGAGCTGGATAATCTGATGACTGTGGTGGCCAACCCAAGGCAATTCAAAATCCCAGACTGGTTTCTTAACAGAAAGAAGGATTACAAGGATGGAAAGTATTCCCAGGTTGTGTCCAATGCTCTCGACATGAAGCTCAGGGATGACTTGGAGAGACTCAAGAAAATCAGGTCATTCATTTACTATGTCTATCTGTAGTTGAGTTATTCAATTTTTTTCAATAGGTCTGATGTGTCGTTCCAAATGAAAGTTAGTTTTTTTATTATTGACAAACCCGAATGGTATATAGTTGATGCAGTCTGTAGTTGTTTTGTGTAATAAGACATGCTTACGGAATTGTTGGATTTGATTTGGTTTTATGTCATTGTTTAGTAGTTTGTATAATTTGTGTTAGATATTGTAACTGCTTCTCTGAATTGTTGTTTTGTGTGATTTCAGAAATTAGATAGAATGGCTCTGGTTAATTAATAGTGATATTAATCTTAATTGTAATAGAGTTATCTCTTGAAAAGAAGAAACTATTCAAGTATAGTTTGCTGGCTGAACAGTAACATGAATTTGGTTTTGCTGTTAGCCATTTAGCTGCAAGATGTCAATGAGACTATTGAATTTCCGGTTATATTTTGAAACCAGACGAATAATTTTTAAAAAGGCTAATTGAAGCATGCCCAATACCATTTATCATTTGTTTGTTAGATTGACATTATTGCTAATTGCATATTCATGTAGATATGGGAATATTAGTGTAATGAGAATATCTAACCTAACCCTGCCATATACTTTTACAAGTCATTCTCTAATTACAAATTTTCCCAAGGACTGTTTCCTGTGAATGTGTGCATTGCTAGTTAATATTGGTGTCTACGGAACCTTATTAACTATTGAGATTGACATCCTTTTTATTATGCAGAAATCACCGTGGATTGAGGCACTACTGGGGCCTTAGAGTCCGTGGTCAGCACACCAAGACCACTGGCCGCAGGGGGAAGACTGTTGGTGTCTCTAAGAAGCGTTAAGCTGTTATGTTTTGGCTTGGAGATTAGATTTTGTTGAGGAGACAAATTTAAGGAACACTAGACATGTTTTGCATATCGACTCTGTATCAGTTATTTAATGCGGTGACAATTTCAATTTTGTTTGTTATTTGTGTTTCTAAGATGCTGGTTTTTTATTTGTAGAGAACCTTCAATATTATTGATGAAATTACATATTCACTCCCGAAGTAAAATACTACTTTTTTTTTTTACTTTTTCACATTAAGTAATTAATTAGAGATGGTTTTTAACATTTTTACATAGAATTGATAACATGGTAATACGTGGAATTTGCGTTAGATATTAGTGGTTTATTCTATTATGCTAGACTGCGTGAATTATATTTTGAAATCTCTTGTTTGGATTGTAGTTTTTTTGCATAGTTTTTGTGCTTAAAAGTTGGAAGCTTCTTAGTTTTCATTTTTTAACTTCCCTTGTGTCAACAAAGATAGAATATCTTCGTTCTCCTGGATATCTTTGGATATCTTTTCATCTTTTCAATACAAGGTGATCTTACAAAGCCATTCTATTGCCTCTTTAATTCTGTAAAATAAAAGCATTTAACTCTATATTTCGTACACAAAAAAGGAGAATATTTTACAAATTAGGTCTGTCGATTGTACAATTTTTCGATTGTACAATTTTTTGGCAAAAGTATGTATATTGTTAACTTTCACAAGTGATTAGATGTCTTGTTCATCTTAGAATATAATCATATCCCAGTTATGGGTTACGCTCCTAACAATAGCTTAAATAAATAGTTACGCCGTTTTGTGTGCAACCATTAATGCTTAAGGTTAAAACTCTCTCCTCTCCTATCTTCATATATGACTTTCTTTCATGTCCTTATCCACGATAAACTAAGTACTCACTAATCAAGGTGATCCGGTCAATCATATTCATGCTAAAAAAGATTCTTATCCACAGTAATGCCCATTATCTACTTTGTATCAAAGTTTAGATCCTACAAATTCCTAAACTTTCTCTGCAACTAATTTGATTTATTTAAGGGTCCAATATTAATACTTATACCAATCATCATACAGTGAGAGTATCAACATAATAACAACCTAATGCTGCACTTTCAAATTGACATTTTTAGTCGCATTCATGGGCGAATATTGCGGACTTTCCTAGGCAACTAGAATGGATGAGTGTCATTAGTGAAGAAGATGAATTTTTTGCTTGGATTCTAGTCAGCCCTATAATAAAATATCCACTGGAATCCAAAACAATAAATCATATCAATTAAAAGAATTACAATGAGATTGAAATAATAAGGTTTTAATTTAAAATAAATAAATACTTTCCTATAAATAATCACCTACAGTCTTAACATCTCAACTTTTGTAAATAAACCCCCATATTGAGTGAATGCTGTGAAACTATTGGTTTTCTGTTTTGTTGGTGGGAAGAGAGTGATTCAAACGCTCCTTTCCACCAGGCTTTGATGAGGCATTGCCATACCATATCATTCCACACACAGCTATAATCATCCCTAAAACCACGTGAACATTAAGACCTTCCCTCCCAAAGAAAAAGAACCCCATTATCAAAACAAGTATGGTCTTCATGTGGCCTAGTACTTGAAAAGAGACAGCAGTGAATCTGCCAATGCAGATAAATTGACTAAGGTTGGTCCCAACTGCTATAGTGCATGACATAAATATGAACATCTGCAAAAGACAACCCCAAAATTTTAGAAACTTGGTAAAGGCTAATACCATCAAAGTTTGTAGTTCTATAATGTTTGTATCATCTAAGTTATACATATTTAATGAAATTAAGACTAATCCTTCTATGAAAATCACCACATAAATCCAAAAGCTTCCAATGCTGAGTAAGTTTTTAGCCATATACAATAAATTTAAAAATCATTTTAGGTAAGTCAAGCACAGTAATAAAGCATATTGTATATCTAAGTAAATGGGGCATTCTTAAACATAAAGGCGTGCAAACAAGATCATATATATCATATGCACAATTATCTTATCTGCCTACATTTGAAGGTGAAATCAATATCGATTTAACACATCAAGTCATCCATGTGAATCAACAGATGCATTTAATCACTTTCTCGGAGAAAACAAAGCACCAAGAGTTTACACATTGAATACAACGGCATTAGGATTTTTTTCTGTTTTCCAGAACTTACCAAAGAACCTGAATTATAATCAAATCTGTCAACTCTGTTGTTTGTCAACCAGTAGTCTAGAAAAGGGCCCAGAAGAATCAGTGATCCAGCCTGTGCAGGTGCTGTATGTCCCAATAGGTTGAAAGAACTTAGTGAATACTTCCTCTGAAGGAAATGGACATACTGCACATGAAAACATTGAAAATTCATTAAAAAAATAGACTGAGACTTCTTATACCAATTTTTTTACAGAACAGGTAGGCTGATAGCTGAAATATGATAGCATATATGATACCAGAATCTACCTAAAATGCATTCATATATTTAAGCATAAAATGGAACACTTTTAAGACAGAGAAACTTCAAAATGTTTGTCATTTTGCCTACCAACTCTTTGTAATGTTGCCATGCAGAAGCATGAATTAGATTTAATTAAGATATTTTAAGTTTGAATTTTGAACAGAAGCAGTGTGTCGAATATAGTGGAATGTCACTCTTACATATTGTTGCAGAGAAGTGCTCCACACTGCTACAAAGGCAGCAACGAAACCTCTTGTGTTAACACTCACATCAGTAACAGTGCAAACACCAACACCCAAAAGAACGATACATATGCTGAGTTTGGTATCTCTAGAGTACTGAATCTTGTCGAAAACAACTTCCAAAAGGCACGATACAGGTATCATGCTCAACTTAGCAATCTGCAAAATGGTTAAAAAGAAATTTTAACTTCTGAATGCATTAATGGACAAATAGAGAAATTCAACACAACTCACTTGATAGAATCCAACTGAGTTCCACATTAGACTAACATTCATTCCAACAATGGAGAAGTTAGCAAATAAAACAAATTTTAAAAGCTCTGGAAAGGGTAAATGAGAAGGCTGGATGTATCCCAGCATCTTTAGTATGGATGTCATCAAAGTTGTAGTAACGAAATGAAGACCTGTTAATGTTGTAGCTGCAGGCAAAGGCAAATCATATGTAAAAGTTGATAAGAAATTAAGCAAGAGCATCATAATATATTTGTTGGGACAAGACTGTTAAAATCTATGGAAACATCGAAAAATATTTTGTCAAATCTTAAATTATCCTCAAGTGTTTTCCTATTTCCTCCTCATCTCTTAGGACTATTAACATATTTTCAAGTCTTACTATGATATGATTTCTTAATTAGTTAGAATTATGACTAGTATAAATAAGGGTTAATATTCTAGATTTTATGAACATATCAAACAAATTTGTACATTATAATGCATAACAGTTAGTATTTCCTTCCATTATATCTAAAATTCCACAGTTCCAACAATGTAAGCCAAGAAAATTGGAAAAGGAATTTACCAAAACTGAAGCCATAAGTGGCCATCAAAGCTTTGTTTACAATGATAATTCCAACAGAAGTGACAACATTGAACATCCATGCAGCTGCATCCAATGCAGCCTTCTTCTCAGACTTGCTAGCCGGTGCCATGTTCTTGTTTATTTTTCACAATTTAACTGACTCTAATCTCTTCTAACTAGCCTCCATAGCATTCTGTTGATCCATTCAAATGATGTGCATTGGTTAGTCCATTTAAATAAACAAAACCTGGTAAAGTGGAAAATACGAAATTAATATAGTTAAAATAAAAATAATACAGATGGAAAAGTGATCATTAAGAAGAACTATGATTGAACAACTTTCTGTGCAACCTTAAGTCATCTTATGGGGGATCAAAAGGATCAGAAACCACTAATTGACAAGCAAAGGAATTGTTATGCATCTCAGCATCTTCAACACTAAGCCACGGATAATATTATCAATATTAATTGGTAAAAGCATTGATGCACATCTAGTATCAACTTTGTTCACTTTCTCTTATGCAAAAAATAGAAAGTTATATAAAATGAGAATTACTAAGCCCTTAAGCTTAGAGTATCAAATCAAGTTTATGAAATTAAAAAAAAAAAGTTATATGCTGCAGATACAGTGAACACTCACAATCAGAAGACTTTTCACATCTTTAATTTAAAGTTTCAAAATAACGCACACCATCCCCTCTCAGGACCTTAAGTTAACCTCAACCCTTCTCTCAACTAGTAATAACTGCTATTCTCATAAAATAATAGTACCCTCCTTTCCCCACAAGACTATAAAAAGGATCCCCTTAGAAAATAAATTAACCAACAATAAACAACTACACTTATGTATTGACTAACTAAGAATTGATAAAAATAAAGTGAATAAGAATCTTCACCAAAATCACAACATGGTTTCTTGGGCCCACATGGTATAGTCTTCAATTCATCCCACCATGATCACTCTTACATTTTACCAATAAAATTAACATACCGAGATATAGGTACCAAACCAATAATTAAACCTATTCCAAATTAGGAACATAATCAGCACAAATTAACAGAATGTAAAACGTTAAAAGCACCAGGACCCAAACTCATTTCTATTTATTTACTAGCGGTACATTAGACCCAGCTGAAGAATGATAAAATGAACCACCCCTGTGAATAAAATAGCTCTTGCATCCAAAGAAAGTTGGCATTACATTTCTGTTCTAACCATACATAGTAACAACCCCTAAAATGATTCACTCATTTTCTGGGCAGAAGGCAGTGCAATAGCCCGTTTGAATGAAATGTCAATTCCAATTTGGCTTTACTGGGTTACACCTATCAAGAACAAAGCTCCTAAATTCACCATAATGTTGTATCATCAGAAACCAGTTCAAATAAATTGAACTCCAATCCATCACCAAACGAACCCATAAAATTTGACAATGCGAAACAATTCTGCGTTCTATGAAAAAAAATACAAAGTAAATAAATTTAAAACTCTTATTTTTCATATCCATAATAAACAGATCCCAAAAGGGGTCTTAGATCCAGAAGGGTGACACTAAAATTTAGAAAATAATAACAATGCTTTCTAAAAGATAGATCATAATCAAATATGGGTAAGCTGGTATTTACCAAGTTTCAATCTTTCTAGTCCCCTTCGAAGAAAAATATAAGATTAAATGAATGAATGAAAATAAAAAATAAAGGGTAAGGATTGAGAATGTGAAGCAAAAATGGGTTGAAAAAGAAGAAACTAACCGTGAATAGAGAAGACATTGGGCATTGTAACATGAATGTAGTATTAAGGAATTGTGGAGATTGGAGAATGGAGTTTGCAGATTGGAGTAGGAGTGACACGCGCTATGCACCCAAGAAAGATGAACATCATAAACATGCTATGTTATGTTCCTCAACTATCCTTGTTGGTTTGGCTAAACATGCATGTTCTTTCTTAGCTTTAGTTTCATTTTGGAACAAACAGCACCACTGTAACTGTTTTCTTTCTTTTTCCTCCTTTTCTTAAACAATCACACTTATATTAAACCATACTATATTAACTGATTCTGTGCAGTTCAAACACATGTCGAATCCTTTTAATTGCATTTATTAACTGGATTAAATGGGTAAGAAATTTTAACATTTAATGATTTTTGTTTCTGATGAAAAAAATACTTTCTCCATTTTCATTTATAAGTCTGAAACTGTAGTTTTCTTTTTATGACCTATCATTCATGAAAAGAATATTAAAAGAAATTTATTTTGTCATCTTTTAATTAGATAATTTTACTCTTTAATAAACTAAAAATAATTTATCTATTTATTCAATTGAATAAATAATGATTAATTTTTTATTTCAAAATAGCTAAATAACTTTTATTTTTTTAAAACGTTAGTTACATAAATTTTTTAATATTATTTTTATAAAATTATATATATATATATATATTAAAATTTATTATTTTTCTATTTTTAGTTAATTACTCATAAAAATAATAAATTATATATTTTAATATGGTAAAAATATGAATTCATATCATGTGTTTGTCCTAGTATCATTAATGATTAAAATGTATATTTACAATAAATTTATGATTATTAAACAAATTAAATATTTTGTAAATTTAATAATTAAAATTTATAAATGAGATAGTTAAAATTTTGAATAAAAATTACACTGCTTTATAATATCAAAAGATCCTTCGTACTAATAATTGTAATGAAATTTATTTTATCACCATCCTACATCTATACTAAAGAGTACTGTGTTTACTAATAAACATATCTCATATTTTTATTTTATTTTTAATTATATTTTAAATTTTTTAAAGGAGAAATAAATTATATAAATATTAAAAAGAATGGTCAGGCATTTTAATAATATATGATATTATAAATTAAATTATCTTTTAATTTAAAAAAAAATATAGATATACAAAGTCTCTCCCACTAATAACCTATAAAAAATATGATAATATCACATTATTTTTTCTATTAACTTTTTATTTATTTAATTTATAATAATAATTAACTTTTTGAGTTTTGCGATCCCTCACTTTTAAATAACACTATGAGTATATTAATTTTGTTAAGAAAAATTAAAATCACGCATATTTTATTATCTCATATACAATAAAACATCCTAAAAATATTATTTCTCACTGTTCTAAATGATCTCTTAATTTTAATTTTGTAGTTCAGTAACCAGAGTTGTTTAGTAAGAATACTTTATTAGTAAACAATAATTCATAATTCTTCTACAATCTACTATTCTATTGTAATTTCTTAAAGAAATTATAGAATCAACAAATTAAAGAAAAATTATAAACTTGGGTAAGTAATTCTTTAAAAGCATTACATTTATTTTAAAGAAGTTATCATCCACCAACACGAATTTAGTTTTTTACATCATTTTATTTCATTTTTTATTAAAATCAGAGTTGTAAATATTATTTGTATCTTGTTACGCACGACTTCTACTCTCTCTATTTTTTTTACCGAAGTTGCTGTTTGCTAAGTATAATTTCTATTAACATTTGTTTTTCTATATCAAAGTTGTGTTTCTTCAGTTAAAAATATAAACTGTGTTTATCAAAGGGACTCTAGTAAAAAAATAAAAAATGAAGTTGTGCATACTAAATATATGATTTTTGTATTATGAAATAAATTAAAATTATGTTCGTAAAACACTAGTCCTTCAAACGAAATTGTGTTTTTAAAGTATGATTTATCCGAATTTGTAAATTTTCTTTTACCTGATAATTATTTCAAAAGATTATACATAAATGGTAAATATTTTAGAATTTTAGCAACTACGATTATTTAACTTTTCAATACACTTTTCTTTTAGTTTTTGTATATAATTTAATTAAAAGGTGAAATTACACTTGCTTTTTATTTTATTTTAAAGATTGCACTAAATAACACTCACACTTCCTTTAAACTTAAATTAGACATTTATTCTTTTTATACTTTCAATAAAATGATATTTTTATTCTATAAAATATAGATATAAACTTTTTTTTTTAGTTATGAATCTGAAAAACATATTAAAACTTTTTTACTTTATCTGTATTCTTTTAGTGATACACTTATATTTGTAGTTTACTTTAATTTTGCTATAACAATAATGAAAGTTAAACCTAAATCTTCGTACATACTACCTTAATCTCCCATAAACTGATCCTAGTAGATTAGTTGCCTGTATTTCTAAGAAAATAATATTAAAATGAAATAAGTTAAACATTGTACGTAAATAAATTTCTCGTAGTAATCAACACCGTCAGGTTTCTATTTTTAATAGTTTAATTTAATATTAATACAATAGTATACAACGTAATATTCTAACAATGTTGATAAATTTTCAGAAGGCTATTAGGTTTCCAATCCAATATCTACGTGGCTCATGTAAGCTTGAATATATATGTGATAATAAATGTGCATTCAATAAAGATGGAATATATATGTGATAATAAATATACATTCAATAAAGGTGGAATATATATGTGATAGTAATGTACACATTTATTAATATAATTTTTTGGAATAACGTGATCAATACTTTATTTAGTGAATATTTTACTTAGTGATAGTATATTTTCTTGATTTTTTAATATTTTTTTTGAAATGACATGATCCATACTTTAAATTTATGATTAACGATATTCTTTTAATATATTTTAATATTTTTATTTACGGATAATCTTTATTTAAGTTGTTTAAACTTAGTTAGGTGGAAAACATTGATATGTTTCGTATATTGATACTTAAGTTTAAAAAGTGATGAAGAGTCTTTATTTAATAAATAAGAAAAAATTATTTTTCTACTGAATAGGTCTTTCACTTCTTTTGTACATCAACATCCTAGGCTTGAGGAAATTGAAGAGTGATGAAGATTCTTTATCTGTTGAAAAAGAAAATTTCATTTATTTGGCTTATTGGTCATCGATCTATTTCATACACTGGCCCTAGGTTCAAGGAGCTGAAAGAGTGATGAAGAGTCTTCAAAGAAAATAATAAAAATTATATTTTGGAGGGAAAAATGATTCTTCAATATTCAGACAACTTGAGATTTCTACCTTAATGGGGTTTTAACGTTGACAAACACGAGGGATTTTAATGTCTTTTAAATTCGTATAATTAGCACACATTCTCCGCTTACCATTTAACTTATTCATCAAAAGTGGATCAATTTTCTTCAAACTTGGCACAAGGATCAAGGTTGACCCTATCACCATCTGTGGGAACCTGGGACATCTCTTCGACATTGTTGCATACTTGTTCATTGCTTTATCCTTAATTTTGTATCCCATTCCTCTGGAAGGTCCATATCCTCGTCAATTATCGTAGTGATAGGAGTTTTTACTGAACAAGGGGCGACTGTAAGGCTCTAAGCATAACATTTTCTTGTCGTTTTTGGATCTGCCTTAATTGTGATATTCATTCCATTTTCACTTGGAAACTTCATCACCATGTGTGGTGTCAAAATAATGACTCCCAACTAGTTGAGATTTCTCTAACCAATGAGAGTGTTGTAGGAAGTATTGACCTCTACTAAAACATAACGGTCAATAAGAGTTCGATGTGCCTTACTCGTGCCAAATGTTGTCAGCAAACCAACATATCCTCTAGTATGTACGTGATCCCCCACGAATCCCAATAAAGGATCGCATATGACTGAGTGAAAGAGGAGCATATTCAAACTTATGAAAAATTGACCAGTGTAGGACATCTACTGAGCTTCCCTGGTCAATAAGCATCTTTCTAACTCGCTAATTTTCCATATTGATTGTAGCAACAACTGGGTCATCTTTTGTAGGATCGTCAAGAGAAAAGTCTTCATCTGTAAAGGTGATGGGTGGGAGGGAACAAGGTGGTAGCATACTTGTCGAGTTTATACTTCAAAGATGTATTTTTCTTGCTAAGTTGAAAGTCCTTTCCCGACAAATATTTCTGCTATAATATAGATTGTACCTCTGATGTTGTTAGGATTTTGTTGAGGTTGTTCCCTTCGTTCCTGCTCAAGATTTGACATCACTTTTTCTTGGTAGTTTCCTTGGCCTTAACCCTGGAATCCTCCATGAAAACCTCTTTCTCGACCTGCTCTTCACATGTTTAGCCTATTCGACCTGTCTAGGTTGTAGATATTGTACAAAACGGTCGAGAGCCCTTGATCATACAAGCTCTTCAAACAAGTCCCAAACTTTAAAACATTCTTCAATATTACTCAAGTTTTGATGATAATTGCATCTCTTAGTTGGATCAACAGATTCAAACAAGTCCCAAACTTTAAAACATTCTTCGGTATTACTCAAGTTTTGATGATAATTACATCTCTTAGTTGGATCAACAGATTGATGAGTTGTTGATGGTGGTGGAAGCCATACCAAATCAAAATTGCATACTTCCTATAGGATGATGTCTCGACTTGCATTTATAGGGGTGTAGTTTTCATACTTACTCGCACGCCTTTTCTTGAAAGGTTGCACGATGCCAAGAACAATTGAGACTTTTATCATTTTCCTACTTGCATTTGCCTTCTCCTCGATGTTGATATATCATGTTACACGATTGTGGAGTTCATCCATATTGGTAGGGGGTATGTATAAATGGTATACAAAAATTTCACTGGGCGGAGCCCCACCAAGAACGTGTACATAGCCACGACTAGGTGAAGGTCGATTATGTGTATAAATGTTTTTTTGCAAACAAAGCCATATATTATCACAGTGTCTCAACATCACCTTATATAACATTGTGGATAGATGCAAACATTGCAACCATAGGATTACAATAAGCAAAACGGGCTAAAAACCATGCACAACGTGTGTCAAACGAATCAATAAAGTTGTTGGAAGAGAATCTTACAATTCCAAAGTCGTTCCTGCCAATGCAATCGGATAGAGTCTACAATGTACTCACAAGTCTTATGGGAAGAGATTAGCTTGAATAAAATATGTCTTAACATAGACCTTTGAGTCTGATGTGTGCACTGTACTTTTGAGGAAGTCGAGCTTTCATGATGTTTGGCTTGAAGCGATGGAAGCCCGCAAGATTTACTTTCATTGCCTCATTCAACATAGGAGTTAGAATCGTCTTGAAAAGTTGTTACTGAGAGGGCCTATGTATATAACCATTAGCTCGGGATTGTCCATTAATTAATAATAGTGTTTGTGACTTCATTTGTGTGTGGAGGTGGTGTTGAGAGTCTCGGGATGGGTATCCCCCTAGTAGCAAGCTTAGAGGTGGGGATCGGTTGAGACTCGCAACCTATTCGACTCGATATTGTGCATTCTATTCATATTGATTAGTTGTTTAATCATGTTCTTGCAAAACGAGTTGCTCATGTTTGAGCTGTAACTCATTTTGATGTTGACTTAGTTCGGCCCAATATTGCTCTACATTCAAATTATAACATTATGAAGATTTTCCTCATTTTTTTAAGAAGAACATTAATCTATGTTGTCGGGACTGTGTTTGCTAGTGAATTAATCTATTTTGCTTCTAGTTAATATCATAAGACTTGTGGTCTAGGAAAAGCTTTAATCGACCTCACAGTAAACACCAAAATGGAAAAAAAAAAGTGTTAATCTTCTAAGGTGGATGAAAGTGATCTGTCTTGCAAGTCAAGTTATGGCTCCAAGAAAGAATCATTAAGTTTTCTGAAAACGACAAAATAAATTCTACATGTAGAAGAAAATTCTTCAATACAAATTAGTAAAAATATGGAAAATTATTATTATTATTATATAAAAGAGTGTAAGAATTAAATAAATACTCTTTATGAAATTTATTTGTATTTATAAGTTCTTTGAATTTGAACTGAAATATTAATAAGATATAAAATAAATCAAAGATATTTGATTGTGAAATATATGTAATTTAGTCTATTATTATTATAAAAATATGCGTTTTATGATCTGTATATGATTTGATTTGATTATATCTAATTATTACAATTAATTTAATTAAATTTTTATATTATTATTTTTATCTTTATCATATATCTTGAATGCGGATTAATACAACTTAAAGAGATCCGTTAATGTTAAAATAATTCATTTATTAATATCAGTTTAAAATCATATTCTCACTTTAATTAATTATTTCATTTATGTATTAATAAATATTTTCGCTCAAGTTTATTCTTTCTAGTAAAAAAATTTATTACTAACTAGTCACATATTAATACTTTTTGAAAAAAAAACACTGTTGCTATTTAATAACAAATTATTATATATTTTAATTTTATTAAAATTTATAATAACTATTGTTAAAGTCATGATGACTTTTTATCAATTGATATTAATTATGTGTTTAGTTTTAAGAAAGGAAGTGAAAAGAAAAACAAAAACTGAAAGAATGAAAAAAAAAAAAAGTAGGAAGGAAGATGATGTTTTGAATTGTTTAGTAAAGAAAAACAGAAAACATGCATACTAATTTTTTGTTATTACTTCAAAAAGAACTTTCCTTTTGGTTTTCCATCTCTTTCTTGCCTAAATAAAAACTGTTTATATTTGCCAATTAGACTATATATCCTTCCACTCTACACTGTTACCAAACAAAATACAATAATTTCTTTCTATTTTTCCATTTTCTTTGCTAATAACCCTATTGTGAATGCAAACAAACAAAGGTTAAAAATATAAAAAATAATAAATATTTAGTAGTGAAAATGGGATAGAATGCAAAAATAATAATAAAGCAAAAAATATAATAGTTCCTTAGGACTTTCTTATAAAACCCATTTTAAAAAATTATTAGTTATTTTTATAAGATAATTTATAATTTCTATGTAAATTTATAATTTATTTTTATAAGATATTATATCATTCCTTATAATATCCTACAATACAAATTAATTACAAATCTCATTCTATCTTATCAGTGCCATTAGCCCGAAAAGAAACAAAAGATTGTTTCTTGAAAAGGTAAAACAAGAAAGAAACATTCAATAAATAGCATTGTATAAAAAATCAGATTAAATCCATTAAAGTTGGATATTTTCACCAAAGTGGTTCAAAGCAAGGGACAAGCTTTTATTACCAATCCATGGAGTGGAATAATTTTTGTATTGGTGGAAACCGATGAAAACCGAAACGCCCTCTTTCTCCTTCACGCATAAAACCCACTCACCACTTCTTCTCTTCAATTGGGCACAGCCACAAGCATGGCCAAGAAGAGAAAATCCATAGCCACAAGCATGGACGAGGTCGACCGAACCATGTTTGCTTCATTTTCCAGTGCTGCCAATTCTCTCTCACACCTCTACACTCTCTCCATGAACCGCCAGAAACTCTCCTTCCAAGCCGGTGAACGCCACTCCCTTGTAACCACTTTCTCTTTTATCCTCCAACCCCTTTTCATTCCATCTATTCCCTGGACTTTTCAAAAACAAAAAAGTTATCTTTTTTAGTTTTATTTTTAAAATCTTGTTCCTGTGTTCAATTGGGTCCTTACCTCGGCATTTTAACTGTTTTGGTCCTTCTGTTTAGGGTTTAAACTGTGTAATTTGTTTTAATTGGTGTGAGCTGTGTCCGATTTCAGGAAGAGCTTTATCAGTGGATCCGGAGGCAACAAGAGGGTGGATCAAGAGTTGCAACTGTGGATATACTCGGCTACATTCAGGTTGGTTTCATTCTCTGGCTCTTTTTGTGTTTTGAGTATCATTTTTGAAGCAAAGAAAATGAAAGAGGGCAGGAATTATAGCTATTTGCTAGTTACTGACAAGAAGGTGCACATGCATCATATCATACAGCAAGGGTGATATAGCTAGAGGAGCTTTGAACTAGCTTTGGGTTGTTTCTTCCCTTTGTTTATAACCAATCCAAACGGCGTTGTGTAAGCCTTGTTGTCAACCTCACTTGGTGGGATAAGGCTATGTTGCTTTTGATGAAGCTTGCCCATATCACACTGCTGATGGAAAAGAAAAAGTACTAGAAAATAAAATCTATAAAGTTCATGTTAGTCTTGTTGTCTTTGGTGGAGATTTTGCATGTTAGTCTAGTTGTCTTTGGTGGAGATTTTGATTTCGTTCTCGGGTATTGACGTTTGCTTAATTGATCAGTTGTTTTGTTTCTATAGGCTGGATTAACGCAGGTCTTTACCTTTTTCTAAATTGCTCTTTTTTTTCTGTCTTGTCTGTTGCAGTTTTATCTTTTTATCATTCTTTTATTTGTCTCTGTTCTTTGTGGAATGTCTAAGTTTTTTCTCCTTCAATTAATTGGTGATTTTGTTGATGAACTGAAATTGATAAAGTGAGTGTTTTGTTTGGCTATATGCAAGTTATAACACAGAATGTTGGAAAATTTTCTTGGTATGGGGCATGATTTTTTCAATTAAATTAAGTTTAACTAGAGAAGGTCTGGAAAATTGGGTAAAATTTTAAGTGGGAGAAAGCCATCTTAATTTGTCCGATGGATGTTGCCCTTTTCTTTTATGTGATCCTTTCTCTGTTTAAATCATCATTTTCTAAAGTTATGAAGAGGTGGAATCTTTAGTGTATTTATTGTAATTCTTGAACTATATTACATGGTTATAAGGGTGTCTAGGAAGGATAGAAACATTCTTTTTACCCTTCCATTTTAAAGATTTGTAAGATTGTCAGTTATTAAGAAATTGTTGTCTCAGAAACTTATGTGCACTTGTGGCTAGTTAGATATCTTGCAGTTCTGAAAATAAAAAGGTGGTTGATAACATGGCAAGTTCATTCAATGTAATATTGGTTTTTGTTGTTACTGATCACTGATTGCATGAATGAAATTTAACAGAAAGAGCTGGATTATTGTGGTGAGGAACCGTGTATGTCACCGAGAGCTCCACAGCAACAACAACCATCAATACATGCAACTATCACTGGTTCAGGCTTTCCCTTAACTACAGGATTTCCTGGCCAAACAATTATGGGGCAGGGACTCAGGTCTGAGCACTGCGATATTCAATCAAAGAATTCCTTGTTTTCAAATGCTGTTCGTCAAATTGGCGAGGTAGGGAACTACTCAAGTGGCCTCTCCACGGGGAATGGAAGCCGTAACACCGAAGAAAACTTTCTTTATCAGCAAAGCAGGGACTCTGCTGCATTCAGTTTCAATGATACTGCCATGGACATGCATGCAGACTAGTCTGCTCTTTCATGTGCTGAATGTTTTTGCTTCATCATCCTTCTCTACATTACCTGCAAAAAGAATTGAATAATCAACGGAATGGCGTATCTGAGTTTTGCTAGTTGCATCCTACAAAAAACAGCATTAACTTATTACAATGCAATGTTATACCATCCATCCAAGTGGAGTAAAAGCTTAGGTGTTCAATGTTCTTTGTAAAGTTTGTTGTTGAAATAGTTTAAAGTTATTAAAATTTGTACCCTGATCGTCTCTCAAAAACAACTTTATTTCAATGTAGGCATTGCTTCTATTTGAAGTTTCTTAAGTAAACCTGTCCTGAGGGCTACCTCAAGGATTTTTCGTGTCATGGATGCCCTTCTCTTCTAATCATAAATATTTTTGTTATAATTTTTGTTGCAAAATTATCCATAATTCTTTCTTAATCAAGATTTAAAAAAAAATCAGTAAAACTATTTAATCTTTTTTGTGACACAGTAAACCACAAATAAAACTTTAATAATTTGGTTTTGAATTTTTTTTTCAGCGTATGCAGTAATAAGAAAGGATAATATTATTCAGTAGTATTTTAAAAGTTATATGTGCAAGGTCTTTAAATATCACATTATTATTTTATAAATAAAAATGAACATAAGATTAATTAAATAATTTTTAATTCTAATGTATATATACAGATTCTTTTTTGTGCCTTCCGAAGTGGTTCAATTCACAATCAGTCCCTGTCACAAATTCTATATGCTGCAATTCACAACTTCGGGCATCTTTTGTATATCCCTTTGCTTTTCATATCTATTTTGTTAATCCTTATAGCTTGTTCTCTGTTACTGTCTTTGTATTATTGTCCAATTGTGAAGAGAGGGAATAAAGACACCCATTTAGCTGCAATTCATACAGCCTTTTTAAGATGAACTTAAAAAAGTTCCTAGGTGATGATGCATTATTGTATACGGTTGATCAAAGCTTGATAGTTTCTAAAAGAAAGAAAAAAAAAAAGAAGGGTCTACACTTCTACACTTGACAAATGCAGGGTTAAAGCATGGAAAGAGAAAAGAAGGGAAGAAAACTTAGCATTGGAATCGCTTGTGCTGTTGTGATAATGAGATTGCTTTGGCAGAGAAGGCATCTTAGCATCAGAAGAATACTTGAAGCTAAAGGATAACATTGTGTCCATGCGTGGAACTAGTATTATTGCCAATACTACATAAGGAGGAAATTGTTGTCTTAAATTTAAATTGACATAAAAAAAATTGATTATTAATTTTAATTGAATCAGTCTCATTGTGAAGTTTTAACATGATTTAACACTTAAAACATATATGTATTTTCATATTTGTAAACGTCCAATTATTGAATATAAAAGTAAAATATCAATATAACAGTTTTTAAAAACTCACTGTTTTCCCTCAAAATGTATAGTTTTTTAAAATTGATTTAATAAAATGCGTGAATAAGGGTATTGGAGTAAATTTCAGTTTATAACGGGTGTAAGAAGTGAAAGTTAGAGGAGTAATAGGCAATTTGAAAAATGGATCTTATGAAAAGCCCTTAAACCTTCCTTTCGGCCCTAATTGCCTGTATCGTGCACAAATATTTAATTTAATTGATTAAACTTCATGACAGGCAATTCTTCGAGTATCTCTATACTTTCTTCTTCTACTTCGATAAGAGAAGTAAAAGTATATAAGTATCTCCTCTTCATCTTTTTATCTTTTGAATTGTACTCCTCTCTATTTTCTTATATTATAGATTGTTGAATTCAATTTTTTTTATATTCTAAAATTTAGAATATAAAAATTTACATTATAAATTTATTATATAATGAATTGTGTAATTAAAAAATAAAAAATTTATATTTTATATTGTATAATTTAAAATACAAAATTAAATTTTAGATTGTAAAATCTCAAATATATTATTTTTTATATAATTTAAAATATTTAAAATATATATATATATATATTCTTCAAAATATGGGGGTGCAGAAGAAAAGAACAAGGTGCATAAAGAAGCGCATATCATGACAAAGCATAACACCATGATGACGAATTCTTCCTCCACTCCCATATCTTCTTCCTACATCTCCATAAAAAAATTGATTCTCAAAGTATTTATATTAAAATGACCAAAATGACTTTGAATATTATCCGGTTTACATTTTTTTTCAAAATGTGAATCGGATGGGATGTCATCCGGTTCACATTTGCAAAATGACAACCGGATGACACCCCATTCAGTTGTCAAACTCTCAACTCGCAAAAGTCGACGTTCTCCGCCGACAGTATCCCAATCACCAAATTAACTACTTTAATCAACAATACCATTCACAAATTACTAATAAACATCAATAATTGCTTACTTAGGACTTGTTTAAAGCTTTAACTTAAGATTTGGACAGCGCCGGTGACATGGTAGACGACGGATGAGAGTTATGGAGGTGAAAGGGATAAAGGATAATATTGATTTTTCCAATTTTAAGGTAAGAATATATGTGTAATTTCATATTCACTATGGAGGTGCAGGAAAAGGATATAGGGGTGGAGGAAGAATTCGTCCACCATGATTTATATTGGTATAAGACTGATTCTTCCTGCACCTCCATAGTGTCTTCCTGCACCTCTATAATAAATAACAAATTACAATTTTAGCCTTTTAAAATTTATTTTAATTCAACTATATCCTTCATTCCTTTCACTTAAAATATTCAGACTTGTAGATTGTAGAATCCGTAATTGTAATTTTTTTAAATGAATTGCGGATTATATAATCCTTAAGTCTAAATTTTTTTAAATAAATTACGGATTATATAATCAATAAGTCTAAAATTAGAATTTTTAGACTTGCCGATTGTATAATCCGCAATTCATTTGAAAAAAAATTACGGATTGTACAATTGGCAAGTCTTTCTGATTTTAGACTTGCGGATTGTATAATCCGTAATTCATTGAAAAAAAATTATAATTGCGGATTGTACAATCACAATTAGTAATAATGAAGGTGCAGGAAAAAATTATGAATTATACAATCTGCAATTGTAATTTTTTTAAAGTGTATTGTGAATTGTGCACTCCGCATTGAATCCCAATTACCTTAAGAAATTTTCTGAGAAGTGAATGAGTATTTGAGGTGTGACTGACATTTTTTAGAATTTGATAGGAGGAGAAAGAGATAATTAAAAGTTAAAAGTGTCTTAATTAAATTAATTTAATTTAATTTTAATTGAATTTGAAATAAAATCCAATCAAGAAGTCAACATAGAGAGACTCTTCGTTTGCCGTAATTTAATTAGTTTAATTGTATTTTAATTGAATTTGAAATAAAACCAGTCAAGAAAAAGAAATGAATGTTTCAGCATAACAATCTAAGAGATTCTTTATTTGAAATAGGTATAGGGGGAAGAGACTCTTTATTTAATGGATATAGAGGACCAGAGTAGACTCTTCATTTAAAAATGAAGTTAGAACTTAGAATGAGAATAAGGGTGTAGCAAAATAGACTTTTCATTTAATTTTAATTACATGATTGGGTGGTGGTGTTACCTTAACAACACATATAACAAAGTCAGACTTTAATTGTATTGAATAAAATTAAGTTTTGCATTGAATAAAATTAAATTTATACAAATAAAGAAGGAGAACAGGTTACTTATGAACTCTTCACATCCTATTTACCATTGTACATTGTACAATCTGTAATTATTGAAATTTATTTTATGAATTTCATTAAAAAAAATTTAATAACTACATATTATAAGTCCGTAATAAAGAAGGTGTAAGAGAAAATATTATAGATTGTACCAACAATTTTGAAATATTTGATTTAAGACTTGGGAATTCTATATTCTGTAATTTCATTTAAAAAATTCTATCATTACAAATTATATAATCAGCAAAACTTACAGTGAACTTTAATCTATTTCTTTAATATTAAAGATATTTTGATATTTTCTTCCTACTAAAATTTTAATATTCAAAATTATAAAGATGCGAATACATACTATAGAGGTGCAGAAGGAATCCGTCTTCATATAAATGTATTATATTTTCATGAAATTTTTCTAATTAGCCCTATATTATACAACCCTTATTTCCTCTTAGGGCACATTATGCCCCTAGCTAGTTGTTACTTTATCATTAGTTAACTTAAAGTGTATGTAAGTGACCAACACATTTTAATTTAATCTCAATAAAACAACAGCACCAACTCTCACACTTTATTTTCCCTCGGCCATAATATATATATATATATATATATAGACACGATTTTTATTGAATTTAGTACCGTCTATATATTTACAAATGACTAAATATGTTATTAGTGCAAAAATGAAAAGATTAACATATTGTTCTTACTAAGTCATTATATTAAACTCATTTTCTCTTTTTAAGATTATTATATTAATAAATATAGTTTATGATTTATTAATAATTAATATTTTAGTTTGTGCATTGCACAAAAATAAATATAATTTCAGACAAATAAATTTATGATAAATAAACATTTCAAATATATATATAAATCATAATTAAAATTGCAATGAATAAATATTTTTGAACTTATAAAGTATATTTTAGATTCATGATAAATAAAGTGTATTGCGGTATATTGTTTATTGCTATTTTTTAAAATAAAATTTAAGTTAGAATTGAAAATCTAATATTAAAAGAGATAAAAGTTGAATCATTCTTCTAATATTGAAAGCATAAGAGGAATGTTTGGACCTATTTGAATTTAAAAGATAAAAAACATGTATGTAAGATTGGTGTACGATATCTAATTACAACTTTTTAAATTGCTTAGTTGGTATTTAAAAAAAAAAGCTAGAGAATATAGTAGATGTATATTTTGAATTTTATAGATAAAATATACATTTGGAATTTTATTTTTGTTGTGATATCAGCTTTTTTAATTTATCAGGCGAACGAATAATCTTATTTGTGATAATGTTAAGTATTTCGAACTTGACAATTTTTTACACAGACAGCTGCAAGCTACAAGTATTTAACATTAGTTTTCTAATAGATGTAATGGAATTTTTATATTCAATTACAACTTGTTAATTTGTTTATTTGATATTAAAAGTTAAGGTAATTTTTACTTGACTTTAAATAAAGTAATTCAATGTTATAAAGTAATTTTAACTTAAGTTTAGTAAAGGTAACTTTAAGTCAAATTTTAATTTGAGTATCTTTAACTCAGTCTTTTTTTTAACACATTTTCATCATACCTTATTCTAAACATTCAATTAGAACATCTTCAATTTAACATCACGTGACCATTAACATTATTTTAATTAGAAAATCTTTAAATCACAACTCCAAATTCTAAATTAAGGATTTACCTAATCTACTTTATTTAAAAAAAAAAAAAACTCAATTAGCCCTTTTTCCCTATTCCCCAATAGAACAGCACCACTTCACATTCAATACTTCCCACCCTTCTTATTCACTTGATGGGGAAGAACTTGGACACTAAAGTTGCCACCTTCTTGCTTTTCTTATTTATTATTGATATGCTTTCACAAATATCCAACATTTTCATGTTGAAGATTGCATACTGAATAGAAATAAAGTTAAATTACACAATTATAGTAGAAGTAAATATCACTTTATAGAATAAAAATAAATTAAATTTAAATTCATTTTTTATTGTAAAGTTTGTTAGTTCTATCATATAATTTGTTATCAGATCATTATTTAATAATTTATAAATATTTAGTTTTATATATGAGATGTTAATATCTCAATATAAAAGATTAATTAGAGATAAAATAAAAAATATACGAGACAAACCTCACATAATTTTATAAAAATAAGATAGAATTAAATTCACTTTCTAATAACTAGTTAATTAATATATTTTTTAATGAATATTATTTTCTTTTAAAAGAAAGAAATTGTTGGTGGTATAGATTTTGGTTGAAGCTAAAGCATCCGGCTCTGTACCCACCACAGATTCTGAATCGGGTCCAGAGGAAAAGTAACCTTTCCATTATTTGCACCTGTAAAATTATATATATGTTAGAAATTTTCATTATCTAAACGTGATTATTGATAAATTTTCTTAATTTTAGCTTCACAATATACTAATATCTCTAGGCGTGGAATGAGATGAGACAGCAACTGTGAATTATATGATAGTGATTAATTAAGATCACAGTGGGACCCTATAAATGGTCATTGAAATTAACATTGATTCAGTCATGCAGTGTAATGATGGTAGGTAGAGAAGCCTAAAACCATTGACACTTTCAAACCAAGTCATTTAGCATTCATTCCAATTTCAATGACATGTCATCATTTTCTTCATAAACAAATAAACACATTTCATTATTATTTTCGTTAAATATTATAAAAACAAAACATTCGTTCCCATATCCGAGGTGATTAGGTTTTGTGATGTGTTGCACTACATTATAAAATGCTACTCCATTTTTTCTGTGCTTTTAAATCTCAAATCATGTGATGTAAGTTATATTTATAGCACGTGATAAAAGGAAAATATAAAAATTATTTATATCTTGTTATGTAAAGCTCTTTTCTGCTTGATCTTTTATTGAACACCTTAAATTATTTCATAATTTCAAATCATTTCATAATTTGCATTTCCAAAATTTATTAGTATTATTTATTTGAAAGCAAATGCATGATTGATGCAAGAGGGTGGTGGGCTACAGTGAATGATGGATGAGCAAAAAGAGGATTCACATTGGAACTTTCATGTTTCACTCTTCACGCGAACTTACCAATGAATTAGTTTAGTGCTACTACTTGTATTACCATTACTCCAAACTTCAATCGAGGCATTTCGACTCACACTTCTAAAATTAACTTATCATGCTGATTTTTTGCATTTCCAATTTGATTGCATAGAAAATTTGTAATTTGCATTTTCATTTCATTCGTAATTTGAGGTGTAATTGAATTGGTATTCTTTTATTTGGTTTTTTAATTTGTGATTTAAATAAGCTATAGATCGCGACGATATATAAGTTTAAGGTGACCTCTTATAAAAAAATAAATAATACTGTGAAAAAATAAAGATGATGATAATTTATTAATATGTATTATGATTATATACTAAGTTGCAGTATTTAAAATTTAAATAAAGTTTATTAAATATATTACATTCAAAATTAAAGAAATTTAGAATTATTTGATTTTTAAAAATATTAAACAAAAATGACGTTTAGGAATATGTATAATCCATTTACAAATATCTTAAATATTTACATGTTCTTTAGTCTTAAATTACATCACTTAAAAAAAAATTAAAGTCTCATATTTTCTTCAACTTGCATGAGATCCGTAAAATAGTTTTTTCAAGCACTTAGAACGCATAACACTTGAAATGTAATGAACTAAAATAAAACCCTCAAATGTGGAGTAACAAATTAATCATAAAGTTTTATTTTTTATTCAACTTATATGATAATATTTTTAAGAATAGAAACACAAAAACTATAAGTATAGAACGTGAAAAATAATATAAAATGATAACAGAATAAACTTATATTATAATAAAAAATATAGAAAAACATAAACATGTAAGAAAAACAACTTTTAAAAATGAAATCCTTTTAACTACTAAAGATACTAACAAAGAAAAAAACCTTAAAATTTCACTTTTTCTTCAACTTAAACGAGAATATTCCTAATTTTTAGGTAAAAACTAAATACAAGATTTGTCGAACAATCTCTTCAGACACTTGTATACATAAACACATTAACCTGAAAATAGAATGAACCAAACAAAAATCTTCACTACAGTGGAATAAGCTCTCATACACTGTATTTTAGGGTTGTACTATCAGTCTCTTCTATACACACCAAAGAAGAAGAAGACGGAAAAGAACTTACAGAAATACAAAGGAAGAAGCAAAAAGACCATAAAACCAAAATAATTCACACGTGTCAAAAGAGGAAGAATGGACAATTTGGAGATTTTCTTCACATAGGCGGTGGTAAAAGGAGTACCAAATGACAAAAAAAAGTTAATAAAAGGACAAGTGTTTCCATAATAGTAATAGACATTTTGAAAAGTTGACACTCAAAATGACAAAAAAAATCATGAAAAGAGACACGTGTTAGCAAAATAATAATATTTTTGGGAATTTTTATTTATCATTCTTTTCTTTTAATTATAGTTGGAGTTTAAATTATTGAAATTAACAATAATAATACTATTCTTTTAATATTTTTTAGATATATTTATCAAATGAATGATATCGTGAAATGTAGTTGTCATATATATATATATATATATATATATATATATATATATATATATATATATTATGTTTTACAAAATTATTATATATTTAACTTTTTCAATCTTTTCTCTTTCATTTGAAAGTTTGAAAAATCTATTTCAATTTATTATATAAAAACTCATTCTAATTACTCAACCTAATACACAAAAATAATTTTATGTTATATTTCTTAGATTGAGAGTCTTATAATAAAGAAGTATACTATATCATACTATAACAACTACAAAATAGAAAAAGGAAAATAAACTTTTAGAACAAGAAAATATAAAGAGAAAATACTTAAAGAAGAAAAAGAACAATTAACAAAATACTTCACATCTTGCTACTCTCACTTTTCTTGTTTTTGCGGAAGTTAATATAGTTTATCCTCAAAGTTGAAACTAGAATAATATTATTATTCCATCACAATAGTGTTTCTTCGGTATAATGTCTTTTTGGTGGGTTGTCTTGTGATATTGCAAACCTTTCCACTTTATCAAGATATCAATTTTTTGATTTAATGCTTACCATTAAACTAAAACATATAACTGATAATTAGAGTAAAATATATAACTCATAATTAGATTGTAACTCTTTTTACTTAAGAATATAAAAACTCAAGTATCATGATTTCAGTGTAACTTTGACCCACCAAACTTTCGTCATGAGATAATTAATGTCACTTTTGCAACGTTAACAAATTTAACAAAATAAAAAAAAGTAAGAACAATGAAATAAAAGATAATTAGATTTACTTTACTTAATCCTTGTAAGTTTTACATATTCTTTATATCATTGTGGGTATGCTTTATAAGCGAGTTTAATTATAAAGTTCCTACACTATTAGAAGAAAAACTCTAACATGTTATAAATACTATCAATATAGAAAATGAAACATATAACATTTGTTAATCAATGTTATAGGTCCCTAAAACAATCCAAATTACATTAAATATGTCAATATTGTGTCAAAAGACTTTCTATATTGATTAAGACTTGAAATGATGTAAAACATATAGAAAAATACATATACAATTAGTTGTGCGGAGGAAGCAATATAGTACGTGACTATTTTTTGTAAGTTATTTCTATTATATATATATATATATATATATTTGAATATGTATTTGAAAATAAATAATTAAATATTATTTTACCTGAAAGTTGTCATAGAAGGATGGTAGTGGCAATAACAAATTCTTTAATGTGAAGATTTGGAAATAGTGATGTGACAAAAACACGTGCCTCAATGTAAAGATGACATGGCAATATGAAAGTGACAATTGCAATAAGTGAATGACAATATGAAAGTGACAATCGCAATAAGGGAAACAATGTGATGGAAAAATCAAGAGGGAAATATGGGAGAGATCAATCAAGAATGAGACAAGAACTAGACTCACATAAAAAAATGATGCAACCTTCAACCAAAAACATTAAGGCATTATATTTATGGATTTTCTTTCTTATATATTGCTCAACTTTTTTTATTTCTACTAAATGTGAAACTTACACTTAAATACCTAACACAATAGAAAAAGAGACGACATAAATGTAATCATGATAAAATAAAAAAAAATTGAAACCAACAACTACAACAAGAAGTAGAAGAAGAAAAATAATATTTACAAAAACATTGGAAAAAGAAAAAACACACAAAATAAAAAAGTAAAAATAAATATTTACTAAAATGAATGTTTTTTTAATTTATAAAAATGGATATATTTTTTACGTTACACGATTTTATTTAACAAAATTATATAATATAAAGATGATTTTATAACGACATTAAAATCAAAATAATTAAAATCATATATTAAAAAATAAATAAAAATTATGTCATGATAACACGATTTTATTAATTATAAAACTTTAAAAATAAACTTTAATATATTATAATTTGTTGCTTCCTCGTAATTCTTTTATTAATTTGAATTAATTAGTGCAATTAAAATTAAAACATTACGTAACCACGATTTTAAGTAAACTTAAAAAATTGTTTATTTGTTTTTAAATATGCAGAAAATTTGACTCGTTTTGATGCTTTAACCGCAAAAACAGATGTAAGACATAAATCATATTTTGGTTACAGTGCTTCCTCTTGCCTTTAAGTTCTCTTATTTAAAGTGAATTAGTAACAATGTATTCTGCTCCGTGTGAATTTCAGGATCACTGTTTACCAATTGTTCCAATAACTTTATTTAGGTGGACGTTGAAAACTTAAAAAAGAATATCTTTATTTTTTCTGTTTCCTCTTTATTCTATAGTCTCAAAAGAATTAAAATATAAATGAAAATATAGTAAAATAAATAGAAAAACTAAAGAATCTAATAAATTCAAATAAACTCTCTTGCTTAAGCAAATATATTGTTGATAGAGCTAGTTTTTTCTATCCTTTTTAAGAAATATACTTTAAACATAAAAAATAGGTACTAATTTTTTTCTTTAAATTGAGACATATTCTTATATGCCTGATTGATATATATATATATAAGAAATACCTAATACATTATTAATATTAATCATGATTTGTTTTTAGTTTAAATTTTTAAATAAGATTCTATATGTGATAGTGTAAAGAAAAATAAGTGTAATTGAAAAAGGTACATTTAATTAAAAATATCAATCTAAGTTTTTTTTTTTTTTT